>Ga0209024_1000558_pt1 | contig 57722 bp, 45 predicted proteins | sample AutmiccommunBRH5_FD_187380 | JGI IMG/M metagenome (GOLD analysis project Ga0209024, IMG submission 187380) | Deep subsurface microbial communities from Mt. Terri, Switzerland - Autotrophic microbial communities BRH/5 (SPAdes) (version 2) | ecosystem: Environmental > Aquatic > Deep subsurface >... | reverse complement strand
ATTGAGCATCCCAAGGTTACAACAGACATCGAGGCCAAAGTACAGTCCAAATTGAATCTATATCCGATTGATGGTCATTGTTTTACGAATATATCGCTAATCTCTTGGCCGATATTCGGTTACCCTGTTCGCTGGGGTTCATTAGTGCTCCTGCGGCGAATCCCTCCAAGCCGCAGGAAGAACAGAATGCCGATCCTCGAGTGTCGAGCGATTCTGGAAGAACCGTCGCGCTCCTATCGCATCCCATATATTCTGAAGCATAAAGTCGAAGGCCTATCATAATAGCAGATTCACTAAAACGCCTTATCCTTTTTATACGTAAGAAGGCGAAGCCCTATATATCTGCATGCAATCCCTGTAATACACATCTTACAGGGGTCTATTCCTGGGCGTTTCCTAGTTGGATACACGAAGACGTCTACTTGCTTCTTTAGCGTCTAGAGTGGTTCGCGAAGCGAACGCCGCAACGTGGTCGTGACGAAAAGGCCCGCCCCCCCCGGGGAGTTCAACTCACGCAAGATAGCCATTTGCCTGGTGCAAATGGCAGAGTATGCTCCGTTCGCACTCCGCATTTCATCAGGTCTCTGTCCCTTTTCTGGTGCAAAGATGGCTTCGCCCATGACAAATCCTCACCCTCCGCTGGTGCAAAGCGGAGAGCCCGAGCATCCACTGGCACTCTATTGGTGCAAAGACGGCCTCAGCAGGCCCCCTCTGTACGCCTGACTGGACCTACTGCCCAGCCGCAAAATGCACCAGCTTGGTGATTAGTGAGACCATAAGCAGTTTGGAAACTAGAAATTATGAACAAAGCTCATGGTCCTTTCACCTACCGACTTGATCCACGATCTAGACCAACAAACGAGAAGTTCGGGTATACCCGATGGCACCTCCTTGCGGCGGAAATGATGAGCAGAGAAGAAACGCATTACTTCTTAGGCATAGCGAGTGATCAGCCCACAGACGTCTTGCTCGACGATTTGAGAGAATGCATGGCTGTGTTTCCAGGACGCCTCGCGACCATCTGGGTTCGGCACGCCTCTTATAGCAAGTACGCTGGATGGAGTTGGGAACGATTTCAGACGGAAACCGCATGGTGCTCACCGCTAGAAATCTGTCAGACTTTAGGCCGCCCGTTGATCGATCGTCGCATGGATTGGCGAAAGGTACATCCCGTCATCCAAGCCGCGCAAGTGACTTCCTGCAGGCTCACCTGCACTCCGATTCCTACCGAATTGTTGGGGCTCGGTTGATGACACCTTAGCGTGCTGCCGAAGGGGGAACGATGCGCCATGTTTCCAATCTGCTGTGTCTCCCGATTGGGAACTTAAAATGGCATGAAAAGCCATTGTACTACTCCCCGAAAAAACCACGACGGCAGCGTCTCGATCCAAGGTCACGCTGACATCGAAACCTGGAGGCCGTGGAAGCATCCTCTTGGGTTCGGCGTTTTTGGATGCGCCCGAGATCCCGCAAGCGGGGCGAAGTTGTCGAAAGGTCTGCTGCCCATTCTGCATGCTGCGCCATCGGACGATCCCGATGATCCGCTTCTGGCAATTCGGTCCTCCGTCCCCCCTTTCATCAGGGATACGATGCGACGGATGATTCACTTCCCGATCGAGCTCCTGGAACTGGCGGCTCAGGACGAAGAGGCGTGGCTGCAACTGCGATTGTCGAATCCGGCGCTGCTTGTATTGATTGCGTCGACTTACGCTCAAGATCCGCTGTGGGGAATCGGTCGATACCGGGAAATACTTCGGCTTCCCCAGCGGAAAATCCTGCGGCGGCTGGGCTACCCGCCGCATTGGTGGCGACTGCTGCGCAAAGTCCGCAGCGAGCTGCTAATGTCTCACACTTACATCCAACTACTGCAGGTGGCGCTGCGTAAGCCCCACATGGCACGACTTCTGTCCCACGTGGCTGAAATCAATGGCGACGTGCTGATGCTGGCGGTGGAGCATTTTCGTATAGTCGTTGACAGTCCGGAGCTATTGGCGCGCGCGGCCACGAATGACTGGGCACTGGCCACGCCCGTCTATCAGCAAGTCGATGCGATCGTCACCGCGCGGCGCGCGATCGGAAAACGGCCTTTTTGGCCTTATCGGAAGTTACCGCGGGACCTTTCCTTGGCTGCCGCAGGAATGCATCGAGCAGCAACCCTGGCCGGGATCGACCTGAAGAAGACATACCCAGCGCCACCTGTGAATCCCGATCTGGAGTGGACGGCCGTCGCTGACTCTCACGAACTCCAAGAGGTGGCGGAGCAATTTCGCAACTGCGCGCGAGACCTCCAGTTCGCCATCTCGTCGGGTATGGCATCCCTCTATTACAGTACCCAACTGGACGAAGACGCTGTTTGTGTCCTGTTGGAGTTCCAGGGCGAATGGCGTGTAACACAAGTTGTTGGCATTGAGAATGCGCTGGTGGAGCCTGCACGGAAGCAGCGCATCCGAGCTCATTTTAACGCGGCATTGGCGACAGAAGGAGGTCGGCAGTGAGCACGTCAAAAGCAAAACGCGAACGGGAACGGGTTAGAAAAGCAGAGCGCAAAGCGGCCATGATTCCGCTGATGCAGCAGATGAAGCAGATTCTCTACTTCCAACAAACTGGGTATTGGGAATCCAATCCGCAAAAGCTCGATTGGCACCACCGCGACCCGACACAAAAGACTCGTAAAATCAGCAAAATGTATGACCGATCGCCTCAGACGATCGCGGAAGAGCTCGCCAAGTGTGTCCTCCTCCATCAAAGCCATCACCGCGCACTCCATCGTGGGAGAAGAAAGTCATGAACGAGAATGACGACTACCTGCTTTTCCCGTTGGGCGAAGTGACGATTTCCCCCCGAGCACGCGATTTGACCTCCGAGGACGAGCGAAACGGCTTTCTTCGCCGCCACCAGATCGGCGATTGGAAACAAACCGATCCCGAGACGCGCGCGGAAAACACGATGGCGATGCTGTTCGACGGCCTAATCCGAACAGTACACGAGGCGGCTTGGGTGACCTTGTGGATCACCACGTCAGAAGAGAGACGCTACACTTATGTAGGGCTCGCTGGCGAAGTTGCCAAAAATCGCGAGGCCTGAGAAGCGGATCCGCAACTTGTTGCCGCGTATCCCCGACTTCGGGGTACGCGGCATTTTTCGTGTCTCGACCACTCCATTCACGGCTTCGCCGAAACGACATGGTTTTGGCGAAACGCTAACTTATCACCGCAACATAAAATCATTAAGCTTACGGGCACAGACGCGAAATCAGATGAGAAAACGCAAAGCCCACCCACTACAGCCCGAAGTCGCCGAAGGAATACTGACGGTAGCCCGCTGCTTTGCGGACCGACTCCCCGACGGGTTCGCCGACGATCTTACGGCCTTCCTGCGGAGTTGGCCTGATAGTGATGAAGACTCCTACAAAAGCCCTGTTCCGCCCAGCCGTTCTTATTCGATCTCAGAACTCGCCAGCCTGCTGGGCTGGAGCCGAGGAACAATTTATAAAGTACTCGGAGAACTCGAGATTGACCCCGGGACGGCAAGAGATGCGGCGGGCAAACTGCCGCCCGAAGTCGTAGAGCAGGTTATCCAATATCGGAAACCTTCACCCGCCTCAAGAAATCCTCACGGCAGGGGCGGTCAGCAACGCGGGAACACAAAAATCAACCCTTTTAACCCAAAACACTGATCTATCAATGAGCCTCGAACTCCGAAAAGGCAGTCGAAAATTCTACTCCAAGCTCCAACTCAATGGATCGCGGAAGGTGTTTCCGCTGGAGACAACTTACGAAGGCACGCCTCCGCCAGGCCTTCGCATGCGCGGACAAGGCGATGCCGCTTTTGAACGATCTCGGATCCGGGCCGAAGAAGAGGAAAAACGCCTCCGGGAAGAGCTCGCTCAGAAGCGGAGCAAGGTGGCGACGCTCAAACGTATTCATGAAGTGCAGGCCGGTCAGAGCCTGCACGAGCTACCGCTATCGGAGCTGACCAAGCTAGTCGCGGTTCGAAAGCAATCGGAAGAATACGCTGCGGACGTGGACCGAGAAGCTGCCGATTTCTTAGCCTACCTTCGCGCGAGTCACCCTAAAGTTGCCTTCGCTCACCAAGTCACGCGAGAGATGGCCGAAGCCTTCCTTAGGCAAGAACTGGATCGCGGCACCGTCGTCGCAAAGACGGTGAATAACCACAAATACGCGCTGCAAGGTCTCTTCAGTACTGCTTTAAAATATGGGCGCATCTTCGCCAATCCATTCGCGGATATACCCGATCTTCAAGAGCGCTCTGAGCACCGCCGACCGTATACGGTAGAGCAATTGGAGCGCATTCTCGCCGAAGCCAGCGACGATCTACTGATGTACCCACTAATCGTGACGGGTATGTCCACGGCAATGCGACTTGGAGACTGCTGCTGCCTTGAGTGGTCGAGTATCAATTTTGATCTCTGGCAAATTCAGGTTCCGGCTTGTCGCAAGACCGAGAAGCCGCTGTCCATCCCGTTCTTCACGCTCCTCCGCGGCGTACTGGAAAAAGCGAAAAAAGAAAGCAACGACTCAAAATTTGTCTTTCCACGCGCGGCTCTGCTACACAAGTCAAAACGGCTGGACGTACTCAATGGGCGATTTGAGAAAATACTGCTGGCTTCAGGATTCACCGACGACGACAACCCGGACACGACCATCCGCCTAAAGCGACCGAACGGCGGACGAAGAGCCTCCATACGCGGCTTCCACTCGTTCCGGGCAACCTGGGTTACGCTCGGCCTGAGCGCAGGCATCCCCATCGAGGTCATTCGAAAAGTCACAGGCCACGCCACGGTGGAGGTGATCTTGGAGCATTATTTTCATCCCGATCTCGCGCAGCACCGCCAGCTCATTCAGCAGAAAATGCCGGGACTGATTGCCGGAGGCGCTGATCGCCCCGCTCCGCGGAACCTGCCTTCCGCCGAAGTCATCCAACTCCTTGCGAGCATGGACGAAAACAATTGGAGGGAGATCCGGGTCGAGATTCAACGGCTACTGAGCTGCGAATCATCAACTCAAAAACTGGACGTACTGTTAGAAGATGAAAACGAGGAGAGAACTTGAACAGGAGCTCAACGAACTCTGGGACAAGGACATCCGTCACGAATTGCCCAGGCGGGAACCCGACGCACTCCAGCAACTGCCCAGAAGTGCACTCGGAACATAGCAATCGCGCGGTCATGCTGATCGACCTCCTCCAGGAGGAGATTGCGAAACACAACGCAAAGGTCCGCCGTAGCGAGGCGGGCATGGATGGTAAATCTTTCGAAAGCTCCAGCCCTGAACATCCTGTATGGCTGCATCATGGCAACATTTGCCGTTTTTGCTTCTAAGCCCGAGTTCTAGGCACCGGGGGGATTTGTCAGGAGAGGGAAAAACGAGAAAACGGTCATTTCTCAATTCATGGATCGTTCTCATGTCCGATATGAGAAAAAGCGCCCATGACTAAGGCTGAGACACTCCCACCAACTGAACCAGATCCAAGAGTAAGACTGCACAAATTGCGCAAGCGGATCCGCGAGCAAGCTGACTTCGACATCGAGCCCGAGCTCGGCGAAGTCGTCTACAGCGGCGGACGCTGGCAATTCCTGAGAAGGCCGCGTTATACCCACGTCGACTTTCATACGACCGAGTCAACGTTCATTGATGACGGTGAGGAGGAAGTAGTCGGTCGTGACCTTAAACGGCGGATGGAATTGGCCGGCAAGGCCAACGCTGCTTTGGAGGAAGCGGTCAAGCAGCGCAGCGAATACATAATGGCCCAAATCGAGCGCTTGAATGCTTTGTGGCTTGCTGGACTCCAAGAAATCAGGGAATTAAACCCACAGCAGGCCTGTTTGCAGTACACTGTAGGCGCCAACGAGCTACTCGGGCACCGTGGCGAGGGCCCGAAGGTCGTCGTGGACAAACTGCTCTGTAGGGGCTGGATTGCGCTTTTGGCAGGTGCGTCGAAATCAAACAAAAGCTGGCTGGCGCTGCAGCTGGCGGTTGCGGTCAGTAACGGTTGGTCCTGGCTCGGGTTCCATTCAAAAGCAGGCCGAGTGCTCTATGTTGACCATGAACTGTCCCAGCACTCTCTGCAGAATCGACTGAGCAAGCTCTACAAGGCTCATGGGGTGGAAAAGCCAGACGAGACACCGATCCATGGACCTGAGTTCCTTATCATGCGCGCGGTTTCAAAGGTAAAGAATGAAACCCAAATCGAATTGATACTGCGTATTCTGAACGAGACCCACGGTGAGTTCTATGGACGGTATGATCTGATCATCCTCGACCCACTCTACATGTTTCTGGAAGGGCAAGACGAAAACAACGCCACCGAGATGGTTGATGTGTTCAATACCGTCCGCAGTCTTCAGCAAGCAACGGGTGCCGCGATCCTGATCAATGCGCATTTCCGAAAGGGAGTTCGTGATTTCCGTTCTTCGTCGACCACAGACCATATTGCGGGCTCTGGCGTATTTACGCGGTATCCTGATGTCGTGCTAACGCTGAGCCGCCTGGCGGACGGTAAGTCGAAAGCCGATCAGAAGGAGATGAAAAATGTCTATAGCCTTGACTTCACGGTTCGCCACTTGCGCGCGCCCGAAGAAAAGCGACTACTCTTCAACGCGGATACATGCATCTTTAAATGGCTGCCCCAGAAGGCAGCCATCGAAAAGGTTGAGCACACGGTGACCGCCGCCAAGCAACCGCGGGGCCGTTCGCGAAAGAATGACCCAAAGATCGTCAGCTATCTGAAGAGGAAAAAGAAGGAACTCGATGGGAAGCCTCTCGCCTTCATCGTAAAGCAGATCACGGCAGACACAGGAATATCGCAATCAACGGTTTATCGTTTTTTCAAAAACAAATCAACTTTTACATATGTGTCTGATAATCAGAGTGTTGTAAATATGTCTAGATTTGCCAAAATGCGAAAGATCAAACTATAAGGCATTGGTGGTTAACAAGATAAAGATTTCTCATATCGTTGATTCCGCTAACTCCTAAAGGAGTTGTTTGCGAAGCAAAACCGACAAGCTTCGCTTGAAACAGCTTTTGTTTGGCGCGCCGCAAAGCGGACGCCGCAAAGCGGACGCAGAAAGACGGCCCTCCCTTTCGAGAGGCCGCCTTTAGCGTTTCCTATGAAATCTGAAGGGGCTAAGCCGAAATGCAGCGCTTGAACTCCTGCGTGATGATCGTCTGACAGCTTCGACCGCCCGACCTACTGTTGTCGCCGCGGCGCGGGAACTTCTGCGCCGCAGTCAGGATCCCGTAGAGCGAGGTCATCTGCGCCTCGTCGCTAGGATCAAGCTCGGCTTCGAGGTTGGAAAAGAACCCGACAAACCCCCTGAGCATTGCAGAGGTGACTGCAGATGCGGGGATGTCGCGATCCTTGAAGGCTGCAAATAAAACTCTCAGTCCGTCCTCGAGTTTTTCAAGGGGCATGCCGAAGCGGGTTACCAAGTTTTCCACGGCCTTTGCGGGAACCTGAGACTTCAGGCGCCGCCCTTTGCCAAGAAAGATGCGCCCCATAGCAGGATGCCCCTTCAGGCGAGCCAGTCGGCGGATTTCATCCGCAACGTCTCCGTCTGAAACAGCGACGATGTGACTGGTATTCACGGTCATGCCACGCTGGATTCCTAGAAAGTGATCTTTCTCCTCGGAAATAGACTCGAAGGGAACCTCTACAACTATGTGGGGGAGGTCGGCCTCAACAAGGGCACGACGGCGTTGCTGCCCATCCACGATATAGCGTTCAGAACTGCCGTGCTCGTTCTTACGAACGGCGACAAGGATTGGAGGAAGAAACTCGCCTCCTTCAAGGAGCACTTTTGTCAGTCGGACAATGTGATTTTTCTTTTCCTCGCGCTGGTAATCGTCGGCGACCTTGAGGTTGGCGAGTTCTTGGGGCGACATCATCCGGGTGGTGCTCGCGGCAAGCCGTGCGTTGTATTTCGCGACTGATTTCTGGATCACCTCAGACCTGATGCCGGCCTTGGCGATAGCTTGCTCACGGATGGTTTTGGGGAGCCGAGCTTCTTGCACCTTTTGACCATCGGTTGAAGTCTCGTTCGTGTTTTTGGGAGTGGAGTTCTTTTTCATGGTATTCTATTTCCTTCGCTCTTGGTTAGGTGGCCTCGCTTTCGATTGCAGAGCCTTCGTCAACGCCTGCAGTTACTGGCGAAGCCAGTGCCGTTGAAGAAAAAGCCGCTCAGAAACCGAGCGGCTGCCTAGGTGAGATCGCTAGATCGTTCTGGTAGTAAGCGCTTGAATCAGGTGAAAGTATTGCTCTGCGGGTTTAGTTAGATTCGTTCCTGAAACAATGTGCTCGATTGCGGACGCTATCCTCCTAGTGACGAGTGCATCTGCGTCCCAATAGCGTGCACAATGTGCAAGGGAACGGCAGGCCTTCATCTCCGAATAAGGCCATCTGCGTGACGGTGGCCTACACCGGCCAATGACTTCAAAATCCCGACCTTTCGCATGCCAGCGTCCACCCGAATCAAATCGACCCTCTGGGTGGGAGTGCCGATCCCTCCGTTTTAAATAGAGGCACGCGGCCATGATTTCCGCGTGATGCTCCGTGTCGTTAGTAATAGCGGATTCAATTGTATTTATATCCATACACCACAGTTTGGTGTTGCAGGCGAAGCCTGATGCTCGGGGTCGTGCGTCACACCTAAGATGTTCGAGATTAGGCTCTAATGAAACAGCCTGCTGGACCAACTAGGAGAAGGAGACCGGCCGCAAAGGACCTGAGTTAGAAGATCTGGGAGCGGGTGGATTACGGGCAGCGCGAGTAGCTGCAACCACTGCTTTGCATTAGCATGCGCTGGTGACTGCCAGCGCGTGAGTTGCAAGAATCCTCGGGCGGTTGCGGAAGACGGGCGACTTAAGGGCTGCCGAAGAGCGTTCGACGTTGAGCAGGGACGGAGCAAAGAGGTAGACGCTTACCCCCCGTTCCCAATCGTCCTGCAACTATGGACATCCTCTCGATCTCTCCTTCATGCCCGAAGTATCTGGAAGAATGGAGCAGCGGATCTGCAGCGCTTCCCGAGTCGCAGAGCGCTTTCAGCGCGTCTTAATATTCCTGACGCGGACGGGATGCGCGCCGGCAACTGAACTGCTCGCCAACGCCTACGCTGGAGTCGACACGTTAGTCCCCCAGCACCCAGCGAGTACCATCAACTTAAAAACTGGACCTACTACAAGACGTGAAGGCAACAAACGAACTCGAACAGGACCTCCTCCAAGAGGAGGTTGTGATGAGACGCGAAGGTTCGTCGGCGAGGCGCGCCTGCATCAGAGGATTGAAAGGGCACGTCAGTTTGAAATGATTCCAGTCAAACCCGTGCGTTCAGCGGAACGCTAGTACCGACCGCGCGCTCAGAACCGCTTTTAGCTTCATTCGACGGCACTCCTGCAAATTCCGCACTCTGACCTGCAAAGATCACCAGATTCCGCCACAAACCTCCGTCCTCGCCTCCGGAAAGGGAGCTAGAGAAAAAATGAACAAGAAAGACATTGAAGCCGCAATGAAGGCGTATCGAGAGGTCATGCGCAGATCGGCGGGCATTGAAGAAGAAATGCGGGCGCTGGAAGGCGGCGAATTGGATGCTCCAGAGTTCGCGAAACGGCTCGCCGTCGAAGCTGCAACGCTCGACGAGCTCGCTCGGGAACTCAAGATCCTCCAGCTGCCATCACAGGAAGGCGACAGGTTCGTCTATCCAGCTTGGCAAATTCACCAAAGCGCCTTGCTCCCAGGTCTCCAGAAAGTCCTTACAATCCTGGCCGAGAAGCGAACTGATCCGCTCAGCCTCGCATGGTTCTTTCTATTGCCCCGCGACACGATCAACCAAGAAAGACCGCTGGACCTGCTCCGCCGCGGTGAGGTGGAGGCCGCCGTGATGGCGGCGGTGCGCGAGGGGGAAATGGGGCAATGATGCGGCAGTGATGCGGCGTTCCGGTCTTTGCACTACCCTCTCCTTTCGATGCCAGTGTAGGCGGTCTGCCAGCAGATAACCGCTCCGGTCGTTTGGATTCTCCAGAGGCCAGTGATGGCCAGTCGATTTCCACTGTCAGGCGGCTGAAACTCCTCAACCTGCAAGAACTCAAAAAATATTGCGGCGTAACCATACTCGCCTATTTTATTCTCCAATGGAATACTCTAAATCCAGCCCCAGCCTCGACGAACTTTTCGTCCGTCGCCGTGTCCGCGCACGGCAAGATGACCAAAAGGCGCTGGATCGTGGAGCCGTAACTCCAGAGGATCTTCAGAGGCGTAACTCCCTTCTTCCAGAAAACTTCTGGCAAGAAGTGGAAATTGACTGGGAGTCTCTAGCCTTTGGAAAGAAAGCTCGCAGTTAACGACTACCTTCCGCTGCTCGGAAGGGACTTGGTATTGGTAGGAGGACAAGCTGTAAACCTTTGGACCGAGCGATATCTCCCAAAGGAACACTCGATTGGCATGTTTTTGCCTTTCACCAGCCGCGATGCCGACTTTATCCAGTTTGCTGTTGCAGGCGAAGCCTGATACTCGCGGTCACGCGTGACACGCCAAACTGTTCGATATTAGGTCGTAATGAAACAGCCTGCTGGACCAACTAGGAGAACGAGACCGGCTGCAATGGACCTGAACTAGACAGTCTGGGAGCGAGTGGAGCACGGGCAGCGCGAGTAACCGCACCACTGCGTCGTGTTGGCGCTGGTGACTGCCGGCGCGTGATTTGCAAAAATCTTCGGGCGGTTGCGGAAGACGGGCGACTTAAGGGCTACCGAAGAGAGTTCGACGTTGAGCAGGGACGGAGCAAAGAGGCAGACGCTTACCTCCGTTCCCAATCGTCCTGCAACTATGGACATCCTGTCGATCTCTCCTTTATCCTCGAATTGATTCAGAGGGACTCGAAGTAGCCTATTCAGGGCATCGACAAATCCATCTATTTTGATCAGGCCCTCATCGACGCCATCGACCACAAGAGCCAAATTGCCTTTCCCCTCGCGCCATTGTGCCCATCGCGTAGTGCCCACTGTCGTATTAACGAAATGGCTCCAGTCGGCGATATGACGAAATTCGACGAACAGCACCTCCCGGAAATTACCTGAGAAGTGTTGGGTGAGCGCTCGAGACTTTCCCATTCCGGGATCGCCGCAGAGGACGAGACATCCCGCCCGGCATCGAAGTAAATCCGCCGTTTCCTTCAGGTGGCCATTGTAAGCTTTTCCAAGGAAAGTCTCTTCAGGATCCGCGAGGTAAGCGTCCGTTTCCGGCCGCCAGAAGGAAGTCTCCAACTGGATCGCCTGATTCTCGGGTGCCCAATATCGCTTCCACGGAAAGAAGAAATCTTCGTCGCGGCCCAAGAGCCGAGGGTCGTGCATCAAATAGTCGCTACTAGAATCGGGAGACATCGGACGGTCAGGAGGTTATCACACCGCGTGAATCTGGAGCCCGTCCATATCTTTGTCCATTCCCGGATGGCACACGCCCATGCATCACTTTGGCTTTCCTCGTCACCCAGCTTTGACTTTGGCCGTTTCTTTGACTTTGGCCACCGGTGTTTTGGGGTGCTTACCCGTGTTTTCTGGCCAAAGTCACGGCCGAAGTGAGGTCGAGACTCGGGCAACAAAAAGCCCGCTAAATCAGGGACTTAGCGGGCTAAAAGTGGGTGCAGGGCTCGGATTTGAACCGAGGACCTTCAGGTTATGAGCCTGACGAGCTACCGGACTGCTCCACCCTGCATCAAAAATTGCAATGAAGGTTCAGATCCTGCCGATGCAGGGATGCCTTGCAAGATGTTTCTCTCAAAAATGTCACTTTTTTGTAGTCTGCTTTGGCGGATCGAAAATCTGGATACGTACTTGGATTTCGGATGGATTCGAAAAAGCCCGACGACCGGTGGGATCGCCGGGCTGTAATCAAATCAGTCTGCCCGCAGAATCAGAAGGTGCGATTGAATCTGGCTAAACGCTACCGACGCGGCGTGGGTGTTTCCGGAGTGCCGGCAGGTTCGCGAACCCGGAGCGCAAGATAGACACTGGTGCCCCGATAGCTGACCCACAATCGATTGATGGCCCCCGTGCGGATGGCATCGCTGAAGTCACTGACGCTGTTCACGGTCACACCATTTACCTCCAGAATGACCATCCCCGGTTGAAGCGCTCCGCTATAGGGTGAGCGGGCGTTGATATCGGTAATCACCACACCTACCTGTTCAGACAAGTTCCATGCCTGCTGCATTTCCTCATCGACGCGCCGCAGGGTGACGCCTTCCAAAACTTCACGAGCCGTTCCTGTCCCTCCGACGTCGTCGAGGCTTCCCAGCGTAAGTTCAGCCGCCATTTGTTTCCCTTCGCGGACAAATGCCAAGGTCACCTCCGTACCGGGGCGCATACCGGCTACTTCGAATCTGAGCTCTGATGCGTTTTTCACCGGGCGGCCATTGAGCGCAGTAATGATGTCTCCGCGGCGCAGATCGGCCGCTTCAGCCGGAGATCCTTCTTGCACCCCTTGGACGAGGACACCACGGGTCGAGTCGAAATCAAAAGCGGCAGCGAGATCCGGCGACAAATCTCCGATTGAGACACCGACATAACCTCTCTGGACAGAGCCGGTCTCGACGAGGGAATCGGCAACCTGCTTGGCGATACGACTGGGAATGGCAAACCCAATACCGATGTTCGCACCGATTGGAGAAATGATGGCGGAATTAATCCCGACCAAGCGGCCTTCGGCATCGACCAGCGCCCCACCCGAGTTACCACGGTTGATCGCGGCATCGGTTTGAATAAAGCTTTCGTAGCCATCCGCGCCCAGAATCCCGAGGTTGGTTCGTCCGGTGGCCGAAACGATCCCCATCGTTGTGGTTTGCCCTACGCCCAAGGGATTCCCAATCGCAAACACGAGATCCCCTACCCGCAGATTTTCACTGTCTGCCATACGCACGTAGGGCAGATGAGTTTCATCGATTTTGAGGAGCGCGATGTCTGTCCTCTCGTCGCGGCCAATCAACTCGGCCTCGACCTCACGGAGGTCGTTCAACTGCACCATGATCCGGTCGGCGGCACCGCCTCGGGAGGTGGAAACGACGTGATTATTGGTGAGAATGTATCCATCCGGCGAGACGATAACGCCGGAGCCCAAACCATTAGGTACACGCCGTTCCTCGGGCTCCTGGTTGGGGGCACCCCGGGATTCCGGCGGTTGCTGCCCGCGGGGGCCGGGCATCGGCTCGCCAAAAAAGCGGCGCAAAAATTCTTCCGCGGGACTGCCGCCACGGAGGGTCTCGACAATGCTTTCCGAGGTCACTGACACCACCGCGGGACGTACGGGATCGAGCATGTCCGCGTAGCTCGCCATCCTGCCTCCGGCAACCGCCTGCAGTTGACGGCTATCCACGGGAAATAATTCTTCCCGTTCCGCCGTTTCTGCGCGCGCACAGGACAGGCTTGTGGCAATAAAAAATCCGGTTAGCGCAAGCCAACCCGTTTGAGAGATCGATACATACGGTCTATTCACAGTCCTTACAGACTGCACTTCCGCCGAATTTACTCAAACTTGGCGCAATTTCTGTCCAGTCTTCCTGACTGTCCTTAAACGCCCTTAATGCGAAAGAGGCTGGTAACGCTTTGGTGATTATTGATACGCAGGATCGCCTCTCCCAAGAGCGGGGCCACACTCAGGATAGTGATATTGCTGAGCCCACGTGACTGGATCGGCGTCGAATTAGTGGTGATCAATTCGTCAAGAAAGCCCTCTTTCATCCGTTCGTAGCCAGTGTCATTAAGCACCGCATGACTGACGGCCGCACGCACCTTGAGCGCTCCGTTTTCACGGGCGATCCGGGCCGCTTCTTTCAACGTACCGGCGGATTCCGTGAGATCGTCGACGAGGAGGACGGATTTTCCGGCCACTTCTCCGACAATGCTCATGGCTTCGACCCGAGTGGCGTCCACCCGCCGTTTTGCGACAAACCCAAAGTCCACCCCGAGCATGTTGGCGTAAGCCGAAGCCATTTTGATCCCACCCACGTCGGGCGAAATCACAATTAGGTCCTCCTTCTTCAGCGTTTTCAGATAGTCGTAGAAAACAGACGACGCATAGAGGTGATCGACCGGAATGTCGAAAAATCCCTGAATCTGCGGCGCGTGGAGATCCATCGTCAGGATCCGATTTGCGCCCGCAGTCGTAAGCAGGTTTGCCACAAGTTTGGCGGTGATCGGAACCCGGGGCTGATCTTTGCGATCCTGACGCGCGTAGCCATAAAACGGTAACACCGCCGTGATCCGTTGAGCCGAAGCCCGGCGAGCCGCGTCGATCGTAATGAGCAGCTCCATCAGGTTGTCATTAGCCGGAGGGCTGCTCGGTTGCATGATAAAAAGGTCCTTGCCCCGGACGTTTTCATCGATCTTCACAAACACTTCCTGATCGGGAAACCGCTTCATTGTGACGGATCCGGGGGTGGACCCGATAAAGTCACAAATAGCTTGGCCAAGCGCCGGATTGGCGCTGCCGATAAGGATTTTCATTTCTCCAATTTGCATAGCAGCTCGCGGTCAGGTGACGGTGCGGAATAAAACGGTGCATCAAGCGTGGGAGGCAACAGCAATCTGGATCAATCCTCACGGTCGCCGGAAAGAGCGGCCGAAGAGAGGAGCTTTTCCAATTCGTTGACCCGCTCAAAAAGTTGAGGCAATCGCCGGGTGAGGGCTTGGATGCGGCGTTCCCGTTGAAACTCGGTCGCCGGTGTGCCGGTGACGACCGAACCCGCCGGCAGGTTTTTGGCAACCCCCGCCTGGCCTCCGATCTGGACGCGGTCTCCGATCTCGATATGGCCGGCAATGCCCACTTGTCCCGCCACCACCACAAAATCGCCCAGGCGCGCAGAACCCGATACGCCCGCGCCGGAACAGAGAAAACAATGGCGGCCGACCCGCACGTTGTGCCCGATCTGGACCAGATTATCAATCTTGGTGCCCTGCCCGATCCGCGTCTCCTCCAGACGCGCGCGGTCAATGGTGGAATTGGCCCCGACTTCCACGTCGTCTTCAATCACGACCACCCCGATCTGCGGCACCTTTTGATGGCCCTCCCGGCCGGACTCGTATCCAAATCCATCAGAGCCAACGACGACGCCGGCATGGAGAATGGTTCGTTGGCCCAGGCGGCAATAGCGGTAAACGGTCACTTGGGGATAAAGCCACGAATCCGCCCCGACAATTGCTTCACGTCCAATGTAGACGTGGCTGCGCAACACACTGCCCGCCTCGATGCGGGCTCCTTCCTCCACGGTGCAAAAGGGGCCGACGGAAGCAGTCGGGTCGACAAAAGCAGAGTCGGCCACCACTGCAGAGGGATGGATGCCGGGCGACGGGCGACGCCGCAACAAAGCTTCAATCCGCTCACAAGTCAGGGCCAAGGCCATCGAAGGGTTGTCCACCAGCAGAAACAACTGGTCTTTCCGCGGTCTGCCCGGGTGATTACGGGGAAGCAGCAATACGCTGGCACGCGAGTCGGCCACCTCCCGTGCGTAACGCGGGTTACCCAGAAAGCTGATATCTCCGGGACCCGCATTACTGAGACTGGCCACCCCCGTTATCTCTCCATCCCAAGCCCCATGCGCTTCGGCGCTGGGCAAGGTGGACCTCAAATCGCGAACCGGCAGGCGAAAATTCATTCCTTGCCACTGTGTACGGAGGAAACGACCGGGCAACGAGATTCGTAGGGAAACCGGCAACGCAGCGCTCGCTTGCACCCATCAGCGACGCGAGGGTAACGTCGCCCATTCTGCGTGCTTTTCGCGATCTCCAGCCATCGATGACCTCCCCCTATTTTTCCCGACCCGCTTGTCCCTATTTGCCACCCGCATTGCCGGCGCTCGATTATCGTTACCTGCGCGAACTGGGGCCGGCCCGCGACAGTCTGTTTTACCTGCGGGCGCTCACCTATGGCCATACGCTATGGCATGCAGGCCTGACCGCCCGCGCCTTGTTAGCGGTAACCCGCGGACTTTATGCGGATGTGGGAAACGATGCTCTTCCGCTTAAGGATTGGCCTCTTCCTTATGCGGCACTTGCTTGGTTGGTCGCTCACCACCCAGACGATACCTTCATGGGAAATCCCCGGGTCAGTTTTCAGCATCAAGCCGAGCGGGTTAAAGGGACACGGGCACCGCAAAAAGCGGCCCGGGCGTGGGCCGTTTGGCACCTGATCCGAATCGTCCGTCCCGACCTGCCGGGAGATGCGTCGCATGCGGTCTTTCCACCCGATCGGGCGGCGGTCTCTCAGCGTCTGGAGACCTTCGGGCTCGCGGGTGAACAGGAGCTATGGCAGGAGGCCACCCTCCTCGCGGGGAGATGGGCTCCCCGGTAAAAAGAACCGGCTCAAGCACGGAACTGGCCGCGGCGCTGGAAAAGACCAAAAGCGCCGGCGACAGTGGCACCCAGACCACCAACAATCAGCCACATGCCGTGCTGGTGAGGGACCTCCTTGAAAAACTCGACCACACTGGCCGTGAGGGATTCCGACGTGCTCGCGCCCCACATGAGTAGAACAAGGCCAACAAGGATAAGAAGAACGGAGAAGAGTCTCATAATAAGGGAATTAGAAGCGTGATCAACCGCGGGGAACGACTGAAGCACACCCCCCTTTAAGCGGTTCGGATTACTTTCGTCATTTTTTTAGAATCGCAAATCAGGAGCCGCGGTTTTTGCGCGAAAAAGCACCTTTTTTTCATAACCACCTCATCGAGGGCTCGAGTGTCCCTCAGATCCATTTCCCGATCCTTGCATCTTTCCGCCTCGTAATCCGCGGACGGCCGAAAACCAACAAGCGCCGCAGGAGCGTCGCCCTCCAGCCTGTGCCATGGAGGGGACAGCTCCGGCTGGACCTCCGTTGCGTTGGTTGCATCTTTCCGCCCGGTAATTCGCGGAAGGCCGAAAACCAATCAAGCGCCGCAGGAGCGTCGCCCTCCAACCATACCATGGAAGGTCCAGCTCCAGCTGGACCTCCGTTGCGTTGGTTGCATCTTTTCGCCCGGTAATTCGCGGAAGGCCGAACCAATCAAGCGCCGCAGGAGCGTCGCCCTCCAACCATGCCATGGAGGGGACAGCTCCGGCTGGACCTCCGTTGCGTTGGGTTGCATCTTTCCGCCCTGTAATTCGCGGAAGGCCGAAAACCAACAAGCGCCGCAGGAGCGTCGCCCTCCAACCCGTGCCATGGAGGGTCCAGCGCCGCAGGAGCGTCGCCCTCCAGCCGTGCCGGGCGCACACGCAAAAACCCCGGAGCAACGCGTGCCCCGGGGTCTGAAAGCAGACACAAGAATGACTCGGTCGCCTACTTTTCCAGCAGGTCGCTCGCCCAGTGCTCCTGAAGGAGGAAATACAAGCGGGAATAGTGTCCCGCATCCCAGGAACGTTGGGCCAGCGCAAGGTAGGGAGCATAAGCGGTGGCCTTCGAGCTTTGGCGCTCCGCCGCCTGCATGAGACGGTTGTAATCTGCCTTCAAGCCATTCAGCCAGTATTCGGGCACATTCACATCAGCACCGGTCACACGCTGCTCGCCCAAGTCGCTGACAAAGGTCCGCAAGGCATAAGGCGCGAGGGACACGTGCCATCCGTCCGCGCCGATTTGATGCTGCTCACCCGTGGCCGGTTCTTTCAAGGTTCCAGGGCCGTTCACCGTCACAGAGGCTTCCACCGGCACCGGCAAGGTGTTGAGGAGGTAAACGTAGAGCTTGCCATCGACGACTTGCTGCCGGACTCGCAACGGATCCGAAGCCCCCGCCACATCGTCAAAGCGGACGGCCGGAAGCGCGTGGAACGCCCGACCAAACTCCTCCAGCTCCGTTTCCATGCCAAAGGTTCCAATGACATAGCCACCCTTCACCACACTGGTCGCGTCAAGGTAATTGACCGCAAACATATAGGGCTCAAGCGCGTGAAAGCCCCAGGGATTGAGGGTGGAAGCGCGCCAGACCATTTCCTCGACCCCGAGTTTTGTCAGTCCTTCCAACGGTTCTTCCCGGCCAATCGCGCTCTCGAAATAGCGGTCATGGATCGTCATGCGGAGATTTCCCTGGTCCGCAAAAGATTCCATGACCTCGGGTGCGGTCATTACGGTCCGGAAGTCCAAATCAGGGATGGCGTATCCGTGATTTCGAGCCCAACGAAGCTCCGCAGGAACGCTGGTGTAATTAAAAACAATGTTGGGGTGATCGCCATAGAGCGCCGGGTCGATTCCCATCTCCCGCATCACTTCTACCGGGGGCTCATTCAGGTAATCAGCCAGCCGGTCGTTGTGAGTGAGGTGGACGAAGAGGTTGATCTTCAACTTGAGGTCGGAACGCACCTCCGCCAAGCGGTCCGCCATCGCCGCGTAATGCGCGTAGAGCACTTCGCAACGCCAGTCGATCCAGGCCTTTTTTGCCTCGGGGTTGGCCATCAGCCATTCATAACTCCGTCGGAAACGCTCGGGATCCCCCCGGTTGTAAACCGGGATTTCGATTCCCGAAGTCTTTTGGAAACGCTCAAGATTACTGTCGTTGTACCCCGAGGCGATCGAACCGAAACTGTAGAGTTTGGGTTTGGCGATCACCAAGGAAATCCCGTCAAACGCCGGCTCGTGACCGTAACGTTGAGCGATTTCATCGACCGTCTGGTTGACAGCTTCCATCACTCGTGGATCAGCCGCATTGTAGTTCGGGTCAGCGCCATGCCAGTAGCCGTAGCGCAGCTTACCCTCTTTATTGATATTGATGACGGTGTCCTCCCCTTGGCCGATACGCTCCCAATCCGTGATGGCATAGGGATTGAGGCTGGGAAACGTGTGCGAATGCAGCCCGGCGGTGAACTTGATGCCGTTTTCCGCCAGCCGCTTAAGCAGATATACCGGGAACCCGGGGGGATGCGGGCGGACACCGCCTTGGCCACCGTCGATGTCCGGCTCAAAGGCCTCCACCGTCGTGCCGTAAAGGGCACCACCGTACCAGACCAATGGGTACTCAAACTCCGTCTGACCAAAGGAACGCATGTAATGCACCAGCCGATCCGTGGCCAACATAAAGCTGTCCCGGTCCTGGCCTGTCCCGAAACTGTGGAAGAGCACGGGGTCTTCATAATAAAGTCCGCTGCTACGCGCTTGCTCGCTGCCCGTGTATTCGCCTTGGCGCGAGCTCACTCCGAAGGAGTGCAAGCGATAGATCTTGATGTCGTGGACTGCGGCAGGATACCCGTCCTCCGCCGTCATGAAAGTAAATGCCTGACGTGCCGTGCGCGGCCAGAAGACGGCCCGGTATTCCTGCATCCCACAGGTTGTCGGATATTCTTCACCGGTAAATACCCCTGAGTGCACCTGAAAATCGAGCGGGTCGCCAAAGTCCTGAAGCATGATCTCCATGCTCCGCGACTTGTCGTCGGGATAGCGGATCACCGCAACGTGAGGTTCGTTCACATCCTCAACCATGAAATCCATCGCAAAGCGATTGGTCGCCCGGTCACCACCCTCGCGATAAGCTCCCAACGGAGAATCCACAACCTGCGTTCCGCCGACCTCCGCCACCGGTTCCTGCGTGGCCGCATTCACTTCCAACAGCAACGTCATTTCGGCATCCCGCGGCTCCGGCGATTCGCGTTTTTCGAAGAATACGACTGTGCTCTGCACGTCACGGCGCTCTCCGCCCTCAAGATAGCTCACCTGCAACTGATAATCACCCGCCGGGGCCGCTTCCAACGAAACGTTCACCCATTCAACGGCCTGCCCTTGCACCGATTGATCCGATAGTTGACCCGTCTGTACTTCCGCACCCGCCTCGTCGCGGAGCACAAAGCGCACATCGGCGATCTCCATGGCCTCATCGCCGGGGTTGTGCACCGCCACCTTGAGGGAATTTGTTTCACCCGCAGGGACAAAAGGATCGAGCACTCGCACATCCGCACGGAACGTACGGTGGGCAGCGTAAGTTTCGCGCACTTCGCTGGCCGTCAGCTCCCGATCGTAAATCGACAGCTCGTCAAGCGCCACCCGCGCGGCGTTCTTTCCGTCACTGCTCCCCGCGCCGACCAGAAAGCGCTCAAAATGCTGCGGTTTCCATGCAGGCATCCAGCCCGTCGCCACCGGTTCTCCATCCACGTAGAGGAACGAACCCTTGTTGGCGTTCCAAGTCACCGCGACATGATGCCAATCTTTCTCAGTCCACGCCTTCACTTCCCGGAAAAACATCTGCGCGTTCTTCGGATCCTGAATGCTCACCCGCAAGAAACGCCCCGGAAAAAGTTCGACTTTCAGGGCAGTGCTTCCCGCTCGATCCGGGCCATCCTCCCGAAAAAGGGTCCAAGGTCCGCCCGTGGAGTAACTGGCGGACGGCGCCTGAAACCAGAAACTCAACGTGCCCTCGGTTTTGTTCAGGTTATCCGCGGCAGAATAAGCCAACACCCTGCCCTTTTCAAACAAGGCGGCTTGGCCGGCAATGCCCTCTACCCGCGGCGGAGCTTGGCCCACGTCCAGCGCTTCCGCCCGTCCGGCCGCTTCGACCGCATTAAAACTGTGATCCAAGTCGAGGTGGAAAAGGCGTTCCACCCCGGCCAGGGAAGGTGTCGCGCTATGCAACGGAGCCGTTCCCCAAGCGAGAACGGATGTGAATACAAGCAACGAAAGGGAAGGAGGTTTTTTGAAGAAGTACATAGAAAAAGGTGCACAACCAAACGGCTTCATGCCGCTGTTCACATAGTCAAAACACTTGTATTTTGACCGAAACCTACTCTTCATGCGTAATTCCTCAAGTCAAGGCCATCAGGAAACCCACGGCCTCTTCCCCTCATTTACCCGCTACCGTTTAGCAGTCACGTACATTAACCACCCACCCTAAACCCACGCTTTTGGGAGTCCGTCGCACCTGATTCGCGCCCTTTCTCCGGCCTCCTCCCATTCCATCGATCCTCCTGCGAATCCCCGCGGCGTCATATCTTTGGCTCTCGTATCCGGAGCGATAACGGAGGGAATCAAGATGCCGCCACCCCTTATCCCGGGGCAAGGTCCGAAAGCAGCCGCACCACGACAGAAGTCGTTCGCACCGTGACAGAAGTCACTCGTACGGCTGCAGAAATGATTCGTACCACTGCGGAAATGGTTCGTACCGCGACAGAAGTCGTTCGCACGGTTGCAGAAAGGGTTCGCACCGTGACAAAATCGAGCCGCACGGCGGCAGAACTCATTCGCACCACGGCAGAAATGGTTCGCACCGTGACAGAAGTCACTCGCACCGCTGCAGAAATGGTTCGCACCGCGACAGAACCCCTGCGAGGCACGCGCGGAGGAATTCTGCATGGCCGCGCGGGGTGTTCTGCAGCGGTGCGGCTCAGGTTCGGGGGGCTTTTGGGACGTTTCTTCGCCCCCGCGGATGGGTTGAGGCGGGTTCGGTTTCTCTTCGGGCGGCGTTTTCGGCCGGACTGGCGTGCCGCGGGAATCGTCTCAGCCACCGCGAATCACGGCGGAATGGCGGGATGGCGGTTCTGGCTGGGAATCCGGACTGCGTTGAGCGCGTGGAATCCCTGCTGAGGGCGTGACAGCAGGGGGCTCTTCGTACACCCTGCCCCGCGATGACTCGTGTCCCTCCGCATATTCGGGCTTGGGTGGAAATCGACCTCGGACGCCTGGAACTGAACGTGGCCAATGTGCGCGCCGCGCTGCCCAATCACCTCAGCTACATTGCAGTGGTCAAGGCGGATGCCTACGGGCACGGGCTGGAGCCGATCGTGGGGCGGTTGATGCGTGCGGGGGCGGATGTGTTTGCCGTGGCCAATCTGGGAGAAGCGGCGGCGATCCGGGAGGTGGGGCGTGGCTGGCCGATTCTTGTTTTGAGCGCATTGCTGCCGGGCGAGGAGGGACAGGCGGTGGCGCTGGACGTGATGCCGACGGTTTCGAGTCTCGATGAAATCGACCGTCTCGAACGGGCGGCAGATCGCGCCCGGCGGGTGCTTCAGGTTCATCTCAAGATCGATACGGGCATGGGACGGCTCGGAGTCTGGTATCCTGATACGCGGCGTGTCTATGACCGGTTGCGGGCTTCCCGCAGTTTGAAGCTCGCGGGCATTTTTACCCATTTTGCCTGCGCCGACAGCGATCCGGAATTTACGGCCCGGCAACGGGAGACCTTTTTGAGCGTGCTTCGAGGGTTGCCGGGCTGGGATGACGCTCCGCGGCTGATTCATGCGGACAACAGCGCGGGCCTGCACAGCTTTTCGCGTCAGGGGCCGTTTAATGGAGCGCGGGTGGGACTTCTGCAATTCGGGGTGCGGCGTCATCCGCGGTCGTTACTGGCGGCGGTGGATGTCGAGCCCGTGCTCAGTTTTCACACCCGGATTTCGTTGATCAAAGAACTTCCCGCCGCGACCGGGATCAGTTACGGGCTGACCTATCGGCTGGAGCGCCAGACGCGGGTCGGGATCCTCGCGGCCGGTTATGGCGACGGTATTCCAACGGCGCTGAGCAATGTGGGCCATGTGCTCCTGCGCGGCCGGATGTGTCCGATTTTGGGGCGCGTGACGATGGATCAGACAGTGATCGATTTGTCCGAAGTTCCGGAAGCCGCACCGGGCGACACCGCCACTCTGATTGGTCGGCAAGAAGACCTGACGCTGACGGCGGCCGAGTTTGCCCTGCAGAGCAACCAGATCCCGTGGGAAGCCTTTTGCGCGATTACCCGTCGGGTTCACCGTTTTTATCGTTCGGATACGGCGATGTGACGCGGTGGTCAGCTGGTGACGACGGCGACCTCCTCGGCGGTGCCTTTTTCCTTGTCGAAGCGCATGGAGAGGAGGCGGGAAACGCCCTTTTCCTGCATGGTGACGCCGTAGATGGTGTCTGCGACGCTGATGGTCCGTTTGTTATGCGTGATGATGAGGAACTGGGAATACTCGAGGAATCGTTCCAGCATCTTGCAGAAGCGGCCGATGTTGGCGTCGTCCAATGGCGCATCGAGCTCATCGAGCACGCAAAAGGGGCTGGGTTTGACCATGTAAACGGCGAACAGGAGCGCCACCGCGGTCATCGTTTTCTGCCCCCCGGAGAGCAATGCCAGAGTCTTTAGCCGGGTGCCGGGCGGCTGGGCGATGATGTCGATCCCGGATTCAAGCACGTCCTCGTTGTCGACCAGAGTCAGATCTGCGTGACCGCCTCCAAAGAGCGCGTCGAAGGTAAAGACGAAGTTCTTCCGGATCTGATCAAAGGTGTTGGAAAAGAGCTCCTTGCTGGTGGTGTTGATCTCGTCGATCGCCTTGAGCAATTCGTCCTTCGAGGCCCAGAGGTCGTCGCTCTGAGCTTTGAGAAAGGTATAACGCTCGTTGAGCTCCTTGTATTCCTCGATCGCGACGAGGTTGACCGCCCCAATCGCCTGCAGGCGTTGGCGAAGCTGTTTGATCTCGAATTCGATCTCTCCCCAGTCGGTTTGATCGAGCGCGGCGAGGTCTTCGGCGGTGGGATCGCCGCGTTCTTCGGGTTCCGGTTCATCGAGTGAATCGTCGTCGATCTCGACCCGAATCCGCTCGGGCAAGGCTTCTCCTGCGGTCCAAAGCTCCTGCTTCCAGTTGATGGTCTTGAGCTCGAGCTCGTATTCGCGACGCATCTCCTCCGCGAGGTGTTGGGCTTGGGCCTGCTGCCGGGCGAGCGCGACATCGACGGTATTGAGCTCGCGGGAAACCTTTTCGTAAGCCTCCCGCTGAGCGCCCAAGCCCTTCTCCACCACATCGATCTCCTCTTCGACCGCTTTGAGCGTCGAACGGGCGCGGTCGAGGTCTTCCATCGTGCGTTTCAGGCGCGTCTCGTACTCGCTCGCCATCTTGCGCTGCTGTTCCTGTCCGGCCTGAAGATCGCCGTTTTGGGAACGCAATTGACCACGTTCCTGCAGCCGCCGGGCGCGCTGGATTTCGACTTCGCGCGTTTGCGCCTGAAGTTCCTGCAGCCCGCGCTCGAGCAATTCCAGACGCTGTTTCTTTTCCGCGATTTCCAGCCGCGCGTCATTGAAACTTTCGCGTTGGGCCTCCCGTTGCTCGCGGATTTGGGTGACCCGTTCTTCACCTTCCACGATGGCCTTCTTTTGCGATTCGATGCCCTGCTCCGATTCCGCCAGCTGCTCCCGGGCGCTCTCCAGGCGGCGGGTGGATTCCGCTTTTTGAGTATCCTGCCGTTCCAATTCCTTGAGCTTTTGTTCCAGCAGCCGGGCGTTCTGTTCGACGTTCTTGCGGGCGTTGCGGTCCTGCGTTTCGAGTGTGGCCACTTCTTGCGCAAGCTCCATCACGCGGCGGCGCTGATCTTCCACCGCCCGTTCGGCCTTTTCGATTTTTTCCTGGAGGACTTCCGCCCGCTGGCGGCGTTCCTCCAGCGATGCCTCGAGTTCGCGCCGTTCCTGCGTGAACTTTTTGATCTCATTGGCCCGCGAAAGAAAGCTGCGGTCGTTGCCCTTTTTCTGTGACCCGCTCAAGACCCAGCCGCGGCGGTCGACCAGATCGCCCTCCGGAGTCGCCACGTAGTCGAATGCGAACTCGGGATGTGCTTCCCACCACGCCAGAAAGCCGGTGAGTGCCTCGGTGAAATAACAACCGCTTAAAAGGTTCTCGAGCAGCGGAGCGAAATCCGGGCTGGTGGCAGACACCACGGAGAGGGCCGGAATGAGGTCCGCGGGCGGGTTGCCTGATGTCGTGGCCGGGCGCGGAGGGGCCGCAAATTTCAAATAAGCGCGGCCCAGTTTTTTCTCCCGCAACGCCTCCGCCACCGGAGCCACCCGACGACGATCCTTGATGACAACTCCCTCGGCCAGCGCTCCAAGCAAGGTCTCGAGAGACGGTGCATAGGCCGCATCAACCGAAACGTTTTTGAGCAACAAATCGCAGCCGGACGGATCAACCACACTTTCGAGTTTCCCCTGAAGCACGGCTTTCGCTCCCTCCGAAAAGCCTTCAAGCTTGGCCTGCAGGCCTTCGAGCACATTGATCTGGGCGACTACCGCCGCGAGCCGACGATCGTTTTCGGAGATGCCCACTTGGATTTCCCGAAATTCTGCCGTGAGGGCGGAGACCTGCTGGCGCCGTTCATCGACCCGCGTTTCCTCAATCTCCCGCTGCTGTTGCCGGACTTCAAAGGTGCGTTCGATTTGCTCCAGATCGTGAGCGAGCACTTCTGCTTCGTCCTTCAGCGTCTTGATTTCGTCAGCGAGATTGGCGTGACGCACCTGATAGGACTTGAGGTCGACTTCCAGCGTGGTGCAATTGGACCGCAATCGGGTTACCGCGCCCTCCTTGACCAACAGGGCCTGTTTGTCGCGGGAAAGCTGGGTTTCCGCCTCGCTCAAGCGGGTCTGGATGACGGCGAGCTCTTCGCTCTTGCGCTTGAAGAGGTCGTCCGTGCCGCCAAAGAGGGAGAGCTGCTCATTCTTGGTCCGACTCTCGCCGGCAGCCCGTTCCGTCAATTCCTGCTGCCGCGCGTCGAGTTTCTCCAGATCGGTTTCGATTTCGTCCAGCCGCCGTTGATTGTCGGCCAGCCGCACGGCGGCAAACTCGGCCTGAGCCTCCGCAGTTTCCTTTTGGCTGCGCAGTTCGAAGACGGCTTGCTGGGCCTCCTGAAAGGCTTCGTTGAGGGTATTGCGGCGTTCCCGCTTGGTTGAAAGGCCACCCTCTTCGCTTTCGAGCCGCGCTTTCAGCTTCTCCGATTCCGCGCGAAGAAAGGTGGACTTGCGCTCACTTTCCTCCAACTCACGCCGCAGCCCCGCCAGACGGTAAGCGCTCTGCGCCAGGTCGAGATGAGTCAGGCGGAACTTGATCCGCTTGTAACGCAGCGCCTTGGCCGCCTGGCGTTTGAGAGACCCAATCTGGCGCCCAATCTCCTCGATTACGTCGGTCACGCGGGCGAGATTGGCATCGACATGGCTCAACTTGCTGAGCGCTTCCCGCCGCTGGGCTTTATAACGTGAAATGCCCGCGGCCTCTTCAAAGATGGTCCGGCGCTCGGCGGGATTGGACGAGAGGATCTGGTCGATCTGCCCTTGCAGCATGAAGGAGTAACTGACCTGCCCCACCCCTGTATCGAGGAAGAGTCGCTGGATGTCGCGGAGCCGGCATTGTTTGCCGTTGATGTAATACTGCCCGCCGCCGTCGCGCAGCACCCGCCGCGTGACTTCGACCTCGGCAAACGCGGTTCCCAGCTGTTCTTCGCAGTCCGTAAATACCAGCGAAACCTCGCACAAATTGACCGGTTTGCGCGAATCGGTGCCCTGAAAGATCACGTCCTGCATCGCCCCCGCCCGCAGGCTCTTCGCGCTCTGTTCGCCCAGTACCCAGCGAATGGCATCGGCAATGTTACTCTTGCCACAGCCGTTTGGTCCCACGATCGCCGTCACCCCGCGCTGCAGATCCAGCCGGGTGGGATTGGCAAAGCTCTTGAAGCCATTGATCCGAAGTTCCTTGAGGTACATGGGCGGCGGGCAAAGAAAGCGCCATTCAAGAGGCCATCACAGGCTCAGCAAGGGAAAAGACGGCGCAGCTAAAGAGATCACCCTAGATAGAAGAGCCCTCCAGGCTCTAACTTTGTCAAATGCGGATAAAATCTCCTTCTTTCTAAAACCATCTTAAATTTTTTGCTGGCTATGGCCCCCCGATGCTCATTTATGTTCAATTACCCAATCCCAAGCAAGAATGAGCATCCACTCTGGGTGCTCCATAGCGTGTTACGAAACGTAAATCACCTACTCCTATGATCCATAATAAGCTAAAAAAGTTAAAGATGCTCAGCTGGGGCGCTTTCACCAGCGCAAGCCTCTTCGGAACAACCGCGGTTTCCGCTCAAATGCTCTTCGACTTCGAAGAGGACCACCAGAGCTGGTATCCCTTCAGCACCAGCCCACCAGTCGTGGTTGAAGTCTTTCATTCCCCCAATGTCGGCGCGACCTCAGGCGATGATTCCTTGGAAGTGGGATTCACGGTGACCGCGAACGACAACCCCTTCGCCTGGGCCTTCCGGGTCGACCTTCCCAGCCAAACTGACCAAGCCACGTTGATTGCAGAAAATGTCGGCAAATACATCTATTTTGATGTGACGAACATCCAGGCATTCAACTCGGGTTATAACGAATCCTGGGAGCTTGCATCAGTGGTGCAGACGCCGGCAGACGGGGGCTGGAGTGATAACTTTGGTTTGCTTCCCAGTGGCACTATTCTCGACGAGGATTTCACGACTACTGTATCGTTTGAAATCCCTGACGTGGACTATTCCGAAGGCCTCAACTTGTTTATCGGGGTAAAAGCAGCGCCCGGCTCTGAAGGTTCAGTCACCCTTTTCTTTGATAACTTCCGCGTGGCTGATGCGCCGCCCCCACCCAGTATCTTTGCCGATTATCCCGGAGAGTTCGGTTGGAAGAATACAAGCTTCATCCCTCCTTCCGGTTTGGGTTGGATTTATGATGCAGAGTATCCCTACGTGTGGTCGCATGACGCAGGCAACTGGCTCTACATCGATCCCACCAACGCTTCGCCCGTTTCCTTCTATGCCTGGCATTACGGCAACGTAGGTTGGATTTGGTCGTCGAGTGACTGGAACGGTTATTACTGGGATTTCAACACCTCCTCGACGTTGGCCTTTTAAACAACCAAGGCCAATCCCTGTTTAACTTGTGCGCCAATCGTGAAAAGCGATTGGCGCTTTTTTTCGAATAACTCAAAGCTGACCTTGGTTCAAAGCATTCCAGCGGGCTTGGCGACTATCGGGCAAACGAACGCTAGCGCGTGAGGAAGTTCAGGAGCTCCGGCAGAAGCTCGCTCCGGGCATCTTCGAGGACGTAATGGCCGGCATCTGGATAGTGCAGGGTTTGCGCCCGGGGAAAGCGCTTTTGCCATTCTTTGAAGTACCAGTCATGAAAACACCAGTCACGGCCACCCCACGCTATTAACATCGGGCAGGTTTTAAGCTGGCTCAGTCCTTGATCAATCGTGTCCAGCGTGGCAGCGCTTGGGTGGTCCCGCTCCATGGGGATATCCTGCACAAAACGGGCGATGGCGATCCGGTCCCGCCCATTCCGATAGGGCCACAAATACCCGTTTTTTACCTCCGGCGACAATGGCTTTGTCGTGGTCATGAAGGTCGCCGGTCCGGCAAAAGCGTTCAGGCGGCGAACGAGCCATCCACCCAAATAAGGAAACCGACAAAGGGCGATGCGCCAGGGGATGTTCGGGCCGCGAAAGGCCGCAGTGTTGAGGACTACGATTTTGCCAACGCGTTGAGGCTGTCGCGTGGCCAATCCCATTCCAATCGCCCCTCCCCAATCATGCACAATCAGGTGAAAGCGTTCCAGCCCCAGCTCATCGACCCAACGCTCCAGATTCTCGATATGATCTGCCAGCCGATAGGGCCAGTTCTGAGGTTTGTCAGAGAGTCCACAACCGAGGTGATCAGGAACGAGACAACGATATCCGCGAGGCTGCAGGTATTTGATGACTTCCCTGTAATAGAACGACCAGGTGGGATTACCGTGCACCATGATGACCGCCTCCCCCGAACCTTCGTCGAGATAATGCTGGCGGCCTCCGGGCTGCGTGCAGCGATGAGAAGCGAATGGATACAGCGCTCGTAATGTCTCAGGAAGTTCCCCTGTTTTCATCGCCTCGACCTCATCTTTCCCCTCACACTTCCACTCCCAACATCATGGCACTGAGCCCACTTCCGATTCCGAGCAAAGCCACACGATGGTCATGGCGGACGGCCCCGGCTTCAATCGCCCGAGCCAAGGTAAGCGGGAGGGAAACCGAACCGACATTTCCCAAGGTGTCGTAGGTGATAAAGTCTTTGGAGGCGTCGATTGCCAGGGTCTCAAGCAAGCGCCGTTGGTGAACGCGGCCGACTTGGTGGCAAATAACCCGATCGATGTTCTCGGGGTTCCATCCGAGGTGTTGTTGAAAACGCGTCCATCCGCGGCCCGCAACTTTCAACCCTGCCTCGAGCAGTTCTTCAGCCTCCGTCAACATTTCCAACTCGCCGCCAGTTGCGCTGTCGCCTTGGCAGAGCAGGCTGGCAGCCGAGTCCGTCTCGACCACGCCTCCTCGGATCTGCGGCGCGAATGGAGGCGCGTCCTCGATATGAGTCACGACGTAAGCAACCGCTCCGGCCCCGATGGTGAGATTGGCAAAGTAGGGTTTGATGGTTCGCCGGGAGAAGTTGCCCGTCAGCAAGGTCTTGAGCGTGCGTTCGAGTAGCGGCCGGCCATTCTCTCCCGAGACCACCAGCGCCCGCCGAATCTGCCCGCTTTCGATCATGCTGGCGACGAGGGTCAGTCCATTGAGAAAGCCGAGACACGCATTGGAAACATCAAAGATCTGGCAGGTGCTGGAAAGCCCCAGAGCCCGGTGCACATAAGCGGCAGTTGCGGGTTCGAGCCGATCGCGGCAGACACCGCAGTGGACGAGGACGTCCATGGAATCTCTGGAACACCGCGAACGGGCCAACGCAGCTTCACCGGCCTCTGCCGAGGCCTCAGAGGGCAGTTTATCGCTTTCCCAGAAGTGGCGCTCGCGAATGCCCGTCATCAGTTCGAGACGGCCGGTCGGGAGTTTGAGGCGTTGGTAGAGCGGTTCCAACCGCGCTTCAATGGACTCAGACGTCCACGCCTTGGGCGGGATCACGGTGCCCATCGCCTCGATAGCAACGGACTGAAACTGCATACCACGGGGGCGCATTACGTCGTCCGGGTCGCGAGATGGACCACTTCTTCGTCGAAATAGTTCCAATCCATTCCCGCGTTAACGATCACCCCTTGCGCATTGATGCCACTGCTGGCGGGGCTGAGGAGGAAAACCGCCGTGTTGGCGACTTCCTGGGTGGTCAAAGCCCGCTTACGCATGGTGAGCTTTTCCGCAAAAATGTAATTGTCGAGGTAGCCCGGAATCCCCGCGGAAGATTTTGTTTTGAGCGGGCCGGCATTTACGGTGTTGAAGCGGATGTCACTATCCTTGGAAAAAGCTTTCGCGAGGTAGCGGGTGCAGCCTTCGAGCGCGCTTTTGATCGGCGACATGTAGCCATAACTGGCTGCGGTGACATAGGAGGAGATGCCGATCGCCACGACCGAAGCAGTCGGAGTGAGCTGGTTCTTCAGCGCCCGAGCAATTTCGACCAGGGAAAAGGTCGAAATCTGCATGGCCTGGAGAAAGTCCTTTCGCGCCGTCTCGTGAAACGGCACAAAGCCATCACTGTAATTGGCGAAGGCAATCGAGTGGACCAAGCCATCAAACGGTCCCATCGGCGCAACCGCTTCCGCCAGACGTTCCGCTGCGCCTTCCTCTTCGACGTCGCAGGTCACGCAGGGACGATCTTTCAACAGTTTCTCCAATGCCTCACGTCGTTGGGAATTGCGAACGCTGTAAACGACCCGCGCCCCCAGTTGTTCGAGCGTCTGAGCGATCGACCACGCAACACTTTTGCGATTGGAGACTCCGAGGATGAGAAACTGCTTCCCCTCCAACTGGAGAAAATTCATGGACAAATTGGCTTAAGATTCCGTCAGCAACGCAAGGGCAAACTCCACCGTGGCGACGGGCTTGCCCGCCTTGCGCGCAGTTCCCCGGAGGAAATGAAAGCGTGCAAGCTGTTCCTTGTAAGTTACTTCGAGTTCAAGCACGTCGCCGGGCTTGACCATTTGTTTGAAGCGGGCATCGGAGATTCGGGCGAGAATAGGGGTCGCGTTGGGCGCACTGTCGACATCGACCGCCAAGCGTTTTGCCATGTAAACCGCCGCGGCTTGAAAGATCGCTTCGCTGATGAGCACGCCTGGCATGATGGGATTGCCGGGATAATGCCCCTCAAAAAAGGGTTCCCTACCCGTCACCGCATAGCGCCCGATGAGTTTCTCGGGCGTGCAGGAGACAATTTCATCGACGAAAAGAAACGGTGCCCGGTGGGGGATCAGTGCTTGGATGCCTTCGCGATCAATCATTACAAAGAGAGAATAGCCCCGCATCCGCGGGTCGAGGAGAAAGGTGCGAGGGCGGAGTGCCTACCCGATCCTGATTAAACCCCGTTCGTGCAAGCCTTCAGCGATCTGCACCGCATTGAGCGCCGCGCCCTTGAGCAACTGGTCTCCCGTCACCCAAAATGCCAACCCATTTTCGAAGGCCGTGTCCCGACGCAAACGACCAACAGCACAGTTATCAGTCCCGGCGATTCCGAAAGGCATGGGGTAGCGCTGTTTTTCGGGTTCATCGATCAGGTCAACACCCGGAAAAGCCCGAATCGCCTCACGCGCCTGCTCCAGATCCACCGGGCTCCAAAATTCCGCATTGATTGCCACGGAATGGGCACGGAGCACGGGCACCCGAACGCAGGTGGTGGAGACTGCCAGCTCGCCGTGCCCCATGATCTTGCGGCTCTCATTGGCCATCTTGTGCTCTTCCTTCGTATAACCATCCGGGTAAAACACGTCGACCTGAGGGATCACGTTGAAGGCAATCTGGTGCGGATAGGCAGAGACCTTCAGCGGTTCTCCCGCCGACCAGGCGCGAACCTGATTTTCCAGTTCCTGCATCCCTTTCACGCCCGAACCAGAAACGGCCTGATACGTAGCCGCAGTGAAACGGCGCAGATTGAAGGTCCGGTGCAGCGGGTAAAGCCCCATCAGCGCAATCGCGGTGGAGCAGTTGGGATTAGCCACGATGCCCTGATGTTCCTCGAGCGCATGCGCATTGATTTCGGGAACCACCAGCGGCACTTTCGGATCCATTCGAAACGCGCTGGAATTATCCACCACGACGCAACCGCGACGAACGGCTTCGGGTGCCATTTCAGTGCTGAAACCGCCGCTGACGGAAAAAAGGGCCACATCCAGCTCGTCAAAAGCTTCGGCAACGGCTTCTTCAATCGTGTAGCGGACATCGCCCAATTCGACGGTTTTGCCAGCCGAACGGGCGGAGGCAAACAGACGAATCGAGTCTGCCGGAAAATGACGTTCATGCAGCAGCCGCAGCAGCTCTTGACCCACTGCGCCCGTCGCACCAAATATGCCTACACGGTATGCCATATCTTAACGAGTTAGGAAATCCCGCGCTTCAAAGGGCCGTCAGGCAGTGCGGGATCGAACCTCCGGACGATGTTTTGCTGATTTCGCTTGGCGAGAAAAAACTCAGGCATCTTCACCGGGGAGCGTTGGTCAATTCCTATCCATGTTCGTCCAGCCTCCGGCCTCCTTCCTGCCGGGAGAACTCCTACGGCACGCCTCTCGGCCTCCACAAGGTGGTAGAAAAGATTGGCGACGGAGCACCCGCGGGAATGGTGTTCATTGGCCGCGAATCCACGGGGCAATGCTATTGGGAGCGCGCAGATGCGGGGCCGGAGCAGCGGATGTATGTCACCACCCGTATTCTCAGGCTGCGCGGATTGGAGGCGGGCCGCAATGCCGGGCCCGGCGTGGATACTTTTGACCGCTTCGTTTACATCCACGGAACCTGCCATCCCGAACGATTTCCGGAGAACCTAAGCGCAGGCTGCATCATCCTGCTCGACGGGGATCTCATTGCGCTGTTTGACGCTGTGCCAGAGGGCAGCCTGCTCTGGATTGAGCTGTAGGCATCAACGGTGGATAAGAGGCCCCCACCGCGACGCGGGGCGGCTAGCCGGAATGTCCGTTGAGCTGCTTAACGAGGTAATCGACGTTACGGCGGACGGAATCGTCTTGTTCCATAATGTTCTCAACCGTTTTGCAGGCATGAATCACGGTGCCATGATCCCGCCCGCCAAACTCTTTCCCGATCTCTTTGAGCGGAAGATGCGTGAGGAGGCGGCTGAGGTACATCGCAATTTGGCGGGGAAAGGCGATATTGTTGGGCCGGCGCTTGCTCGACATATCCGACATTCGGAGATCGAAGTAATCCACCACTTTGCGTTGGATTTTTTCGATAGTGATCTGGTTCTGCGCTTCCTCCTGCAGGATATCGCGCACGAGATTTTCCGTGGTGGGGATGTCGAGCGGACGATTGATCAGGCGGGCGTAGGAAATGACCTTGATGAGGGCCCCTTCCATCCGCCGGACATTGCGGGTGATACGCGCAGCAAGAAACTCAAAGACCGTGTCGGGGACATTTTGCGACCCCATGGCCAAGGCCTTCTTCTTGAGAATGGCGACGCGGGTTTCCAAGTCGGGTGCCTGAATATCCGTAACCATTCCCCATTGGAACCGTGAAACCAAACGGCTCTCGAGTTTGGAGATTTCACTGGCTGGACGATCGCTGGACAGGCAGATCTGCCGCTGCGATTCAAACAGCTCATTGAAGGTGTGGAAAAATTCCTCCTGCGTGCGCTCCTTGTTTTCGAGAAACTGAATATCATCGATCAGAAGCACATCCACCTTGCGAAAAAAGCGGCGAAATTCATCGAGTGAATTTTCGCGGATCGCCTTGAGGAACTTGTTGGTGAACTTCTCGCAAGACAGGTAGACCACCACCGCACTCGGATCATTCTCCTGAATGGTGTGAGCAATGGCATGCATGAGGTGGGTTTTGCCCAAACCGGTATCTCCATACAGGAAGAGCGGGTTATAAGCATTTCCCGGTTCGGCCGCCACTGCGGTGGAAGCGGCATGCGCGAGCTGATTGCTGGAGCCGACAATAAAATTTTCGAAGGTGTTCCGCGGGTTCAGGTAAATCTTGGGCTTGCGCGACGCACGGCTATTGCTCGACCGGTCCACGCTTCGGGAGGGGGCAGCTGGCGGTGCCGCAAAACGTGAGGGCTGCGGATCCGAAGGAGCGACCGCCAGAACAACCTCCATGTCATGCCCCGCGGTTTGCCGTACTTTTTCCCTTATGAGGTCTAAGTAATTATCTTCCAACCAAATGGAAGCGAACTCGTTAGGGGCCGTCAGAACGAGTGTGTCCTCATTTTCACAGCGCGCTCGTAGCCCCTCAAACCACGTTCGAAAAACGTCCGATGGAAACATTCGCTGCAGTTCACCGCGAATCGTATCCCACACCTGAAGTGTCACAACTGGTTGTTCCATAATGGTTCCGCGCAGCAAAAGTTATTCACAATTGCCGAACAAACCGGCGCAAGCATGAGCCAGTTTGACCTGCGGAGAGGAGGTCATGGAAATTGAAAGGCGGAAAAGGTTCTGTAGCGGAAGGGAAAGGTGCATCGAAGGAAGGCTCGAAATTCGTAACATATTGTTTAACAACTCCTTAACTGACAATCAAACGGCGTTTGCCGAAAACCGCCGGGAGTCGGGAAGGGAGAGCAACGGGGCGGAGAAAGATACAAGAAAACGCTGGGTCGGAAGTTATTCCCAGCGCCGGGGAGGACTCAAGATCAACTTTCCCACATTTTATTCACAATGGTACTCCAATAAGTTTTTGTTACATTTCAGTTGCTGGAAAGGGTATCGCTCTCTTCCAAAAACCTGAATTGCGAACCGTTGGAGAGGCTCGTACGGAACCTGCGCGGGATCAGCCGCTTAGGGTTCCGTCATGAACTGAATCAATCTTTCGTTAAATTCTCGGGCAGTGTCATGCCCGATTCTTTTGAGGGCGTGGACCATGGAAGCCACTTCCACCAGCCGCGCTAAGTCTCTTCCGGGGCGAACCGGCAGCACAATATGAGGGACGTTTACCCCCAGAATAGAGAAATACTCCTGCTCCAAACCGGTGCGTTCCTCATCCATGCCAGGCTTCCACTCTTCAAAGGTCACCACAAGGTTGATGTTTTTCTCCATCCGGACGGCCCGAACCCCAAAAAGATCGGCAATATTGACGATGCCAATTCCCCGGCACTCCATGTAGCCGCGGTTAAGGTCGCTGCTGCGTCCCTGCAGCTCGTGATCCTTCACCATGTGAATGTAAACAAGATCGTCGGCAACCAAGCTGTGCCCGCGCTCGATCAGGGCCAGAGCACACTCACTTTTGCCCACCCCGCTCTTCCCGCGAATCAGCGTCCCAATCCCCTTGATGTCGAGAAGCGTGCCATGCTCTGAAATCCGGGGGGCGAAGAGTTCCTCCAAAATCAAAGTGGCGGCATTGGCCAGATCCCGAGTGGTCAGGGAGGATCGGAAAAGAGGAGTTCCTGAACGTTCGGCAGCTTCCACAATCGCTGGCAGCGGAACCAGATTTCGCGAGACGATGAAACACGGCACCTGCTTCTCGACGATCTTGGCCAAAACCGCCCGCTGATGCTCGAGCGATTGGTCCTTGAGGTAGGCCATTTCGCCGGCTCCGAAAATCTGCACCCGACGGTAGGCAAAACTCTTAAAATAACCCGTTACCGCCAATGCGGGCCGATTGATCGATTTGTCCCGGATGGGGTGCTTGAGTCCTGATTCTCCCGCTGTCAGCACAAGTCTGAGCGAGTCCTTACCTTCCTTGAAAAACGACTCGACCAAAACATGGTCGACCACTTTGGGCTGGGGGCGGAGCGGCATGACATCCAGAAGAGCCTTTGCCGAACCTCGGCGCAATCCGGAAGTAGCGGCTACTACGTCTCCCGTGATCTACATATCAAAGGATTCGCCGAGATAAAACTTCCGGGCGTTGGCATCCTGAACCAAAACCGCGCTCTCCCCTTCCACGAGGATTTTTCCGGCATGCAAGAGGTAGGCGCGGTCAACAATCCTCAAGGTTTCCCGCACATTATGATCGGTGATGAGCACCCCGATACCCTTTTTGGAAAGCCCCAGAACAATGTCCTGAACCTCCGCCACACTAATCGGATCCACGCCGCTGAAAGGTTCATCCATCAGCAGGAAATGCGGGGACGTTACCAATGCGCGGGAAATTTCCAGACGCCGCCGTTCGCCGCCGCTGAGGGTATAGGCTTTTTGACGGGCCAAGCTGGTAAGGCCAAGATCTGCAAGTGATCGCTCGATCAGGTCTTTGCGTTCGGCGCGGGAGATTTTAACCGTTTCGGCGATGGCTCGGATGTTCTCCTCGACGGTCAGGGTTCGGAAAACGGAAGCTTCCTGGGGCAGATAGCCGATGCCAAGACGTGCCCGGCGGTACATCGGCACCTGGGTGATGTCCGTGTCATTGAAATACACGGCACCGGCAGACGCGCCCACCAACCCGACAATCATGTAGAAGGAGGTTGTCTTCCCGGCACCATTGGGTCCGAGCAACCCCACAATTTCTCCTGCGTTGACGCGCATATCGACACCGTCGACGACACGGCGTTTACCAAAAACCTTGACGAGGCCTTTGGCTTCAATCGAAGGACGGGATACAGGTGGGGATGCGTCACTCACTGGCAGATTCTTCCGGGTTTTCTGAATCGGGAGTGCCAGCTTCCGAAGATTCATGATTCGATTCCTCCACCGGTTCGGGAGGCGGGGGAAGCCGATCGAGGACGCGGATCGCTTCGCGCGGCTGGCTGAAACCGATCGGAGGCAGCGACGACAAGGTTACGCGCGATCGGGAGGGCTGGTCGGCCGGAGCATCCGGATCGGCGATGGTTTCGATCCGTCGATCCTCTGTGTGAAAAACGAATTGGTAGCCCTCAACCTCCACTTCATCGTCAATAATTTTCGGGTTATCGGAAAGCGTCACGGTGCCTGCACGGGGGTCAACTTCGGCGCGCCCCGCGATGGCTTGGCGACCCGCTTGGGAGATGTGAACGTCCCCGGATGCGACAATGCGCTCAATCGCGCCGATTTCGCCGACCGTGTCTTCGGCCTCGCCCCCCCGTCCGGCGGTAATGACCAGCTCTCGACAGCGGATGTCCAATTGGTCGCCGCTCACATGCACATTACCCCTGAAATAAAAGTAATTGTGCTCGTCGGTCCCCTGCATCTCCAGGGTGTCCGCGTCGATCACGGTCCGCGGCCCTTCGGCCTGCTGGGCGGCAAGCGACAAGCCAATACCCCAAGCGATACATGCCAGACAAAGCAAAGCTCTCATTTTAAAATCTTGATTTCGTCGTTAAAGATCACGCGAGCGCGACGGAAAACATGCATGGTGCGCGTCTGACCATTCCACGTCCAGCCCTCGCCCTGCAGGATAAAATTGGGACCGCTGAAAAAGATGGAAGAGTCCCCTTCAGCCCGCGTTTCGTCCAAGAAGACGTGAGCCCGAGGGCTCCGTAAGCGATTTTCAAGAACCATCGCTTCGTCCGCAGAGAAGGTTTTTAGATCGAGGCCGAAGATCACGCTTTCTGACTCACTGATGTAACGGCCCTCGACGCCCTGAAGCTCCCATACTTTGTAGCCGTCCTCACCAAAGACGGGAAAACGAAAGTTACGCAAAGGCGCATCGGGCACCATTTGTGCGGAAAGCGCAGAAATCGTTGCGCTCGCGAGCATCAGAATCCGTAACCATCTCGTGTAGGCCCCCATCGTCATTTCATCGGTTCGGTAAGATAAACAGTCGAAGAAACCGGGCAGGCGCTGCGATGTCAACTGGCGCGAGGCAGGTTACTTTTGGCGGACGGCTTTGCTTTCTTTTCAATCACAAGGTGGACCACGCAACGTGCACTGCCTTTCACTTCCGGGAACACCGCCGCAAATGGCTTTGACCCAATCGTTCCGTTTAAGTGGATCCCGAAATCAGCCCCTGCCGACGATCGTGCATTTCCCCGTGGGAATCTTTCTTGTCCCTCGCTTTTTGGCAGTTGATCTGAAATAGGTGCGCGATGAAAATTGCGATCCTATCGCGCAACAAGAAACTCTACTCGACCCGCCGCCTGTTCGAAGCAGGTGCCGCCCGGGGTCACGACATGCGGGTCATCGACTACGTGCGCTGCCACATGAATATCACTGCGCACCGACCCACGATTTTTCTCAACGAGGAAGAACTCTCCGGCTTTCAAGCCATTATCCCCCGCATCGGGGCATCGCAGACCTTTTTCGGGACGGCTGTCGTGCGACAGTTTGAGATGATGAACGTGTATTCCGTCAACGAGTCGGTGGCGATTTCGCGGGCACGTGACAAGTTACGCAGTCTCCAGCTGTTGGCGCGAAAAGGTGTGGGTCTACCGGTCACTGCATTTGCCAAGGACACCAAGGCCACCAATTCGATCATTGAAATCTGCGGGGGTGCGCCTGTTGTCATCAAACTGCTGGAAGGAACGCAGGGAGTGGGTGTGGTCCTTGCCGAAACAGCGCAAGCCGCCGAATCCGTGGTGGAGGCGTTTCGAGGACTCAACGCCAACATTCTCGTTCAGGAGTTCATCAAAGAAGCCAAAGGGGCGGATATCCGCTGTTTTGTCGTCGGAGACAAGGTGGTGGCAGCCATGATGCGCCAGAGCAAGGAAGGCGAATTTCGCTCCAATTTGCACCGGGGAGGCACCGCACAAGTCGTCAAGATCACACCCGAGGAACGGATGACCGCCGTCCGGGCGGCCAATGTGATGGGCTTGAATGTCGCCGGTGTCGACCTGCTCCGCTCGAATCACGGCCCGGTGATTATGGAAGTGAACTCTTCGCCGGGACTGGAAGGCATCGAGACAGCAACCAAAAAGGATATCGCCGGTCAAATCATCGATTTCATCGAAAAAAACGCCAAAACCGGACGAACGAAGACCCGTGGAAAAGGATAATACCGAACGGATGACAGAACAGCCATTCGTCCTCCAAGGGGAGAAAATCGCTCCCGGCGAGCGGCGGATCATTCCACTTTTGGTCGGGTTGGCGACGACCCATGAAGTGGTGGAGATGCGCACCGTGATTGTCCGGGGAAAGCACCCGGGCCCCACCCTGCTCCTCTTGGGCTGTCTGCACGGCGATGAGGTGAATGGCACTGAAATTCTCCGGCGCGTGCTCAAGTCCAAGGCCCTCCAGCGCCTGCGCGGAATGCTGATCGCGGTACCGATCGTCAATGTTCCGGCTTTCCAAAACCGATCTCGCTACCTCCCGGACCGGCGCGACCTCAACCGCCTGTTTCCTGGCTCGCCGAGCGGCTCACTCGGAGCGCGCATTGCTCACGTCATCAGCAGTGAATTGCTCCCCCGGGCTGACGCCGTAATCGATTTGCACACTGGAGCCGTTAACCGCCCCAATTATCCGCAGGTCCGGGTCACGCCCGACGATCCGGGGTCGCTCGCCTTGGCCGAGGCATTTGATGCACCGGTGACTCTTTTGGCCGCATTGCGGGATTCTTCGTTGCGCTCCATCTGCATGAAACAACGAACGCCCATCATCCTGTTCGAAAGCGGTGAAGCCTTGCGGCTCGACTCCGCATCGATTCGCATCGGCGTTCGAGGCATTTTCGCCGCCATGCGCCATTTGGGGCTGCTGCCCAAACCGCAGAAAGATGGGATCAAGCCTCGCGCCCACAGCTTAAAATGCCACAAAAGTATTTGGGCACGTGCACCCGTTGGCGGGCTGTTTACTCCCTTGCAGCCTCTCGGTCGGGCCGTTCGGGAAAACGATGTGCTGGGATTTGTCTCGGATCCTTTCGGCGATAAAGAGCAGCCCGTGCTCGCACCCAAGGCAGGCATTCTAATTGGCCGCACCGACGAAGGCCTGGCGGACGAAGGCGACGCACTTTTTCACATAGCCCCGATCGTCGATCCGGCTCAAGGGTTAGCCCGCGTGCAACAATCCGCGCAGGAACTGACACGGATACCGGCCGACGAAGACGATCATCCCGTCCCCTATGATCCGTTTGTGGATGTCGTTTAGCTTTCGTCCGCAGACGATTTTCCGGGAACAAAAACCAGCACCGATCCGTTGATGCAATAACGCTGGTCTGTGGGGGTATCAAAACCTTCGCCGGCAAAGACGTGTCCGAGGTGACCACCGCAGTGGGCGCAGACTACTTCAGTGCGCATCATGCTTCCACTCTCGTCTGGACGCTCCTCGACACTGTCAATCGTCGCCGCATCGAAAAACGAGGGCCATCCACAGTGCGAATCAAACTTTTCCCGCGAGGTGAAGAGCAGTTCACCGCAACCGGCACAATAATAGGCTCCCGCGTCATGCTTTTCGAAGGCGTCGTAAACGGGTCCAAATGGACGCTCCGTTGCCGCTTCCCGTAAGATGCGGAACTGCTCAGGAGTCAGCCGATCCTGCCAGTCACGCATGGAAAGACGCTCAGGATGCGAAATCTTTTCGGGTGGATGATTGGCCATGTCCCTACGATGGTCCTCTTTGGCGAGTTGTCCAATGTCTGGGCGTGGCAAATCATACGCCCAGCGCTCCCCCCATAGACTACTGTGAGAACTCCAGCTCGGGCGAAAATACTTGCTCTCCAGCTACCGCGCGCCGAACCGCAGCCGCAATCTCATCGGGTTTCCCCTTCAACAAATACCCGCAGGCACCCGCTTTCAGCGCCTGCTGGCTGTAGGCGCGCTCCTTGTGCCCCGAGAGGATCAAGCAGGTCATGTTGGGATAGCGGAGCCGAAGCTCGGTGATCAGCTCAATCCCGTTCATCCCCGGGAGTGATAAATCAATCAGTCCGACTGTAGGCAACTCATCCCCCAGTTCTGCCAGGATTTCCAAAGCTTCTTCGGCAGAAGCCGCTTCCCCACTGAGGGTGATGTCGTCCTGCATGCGACAATACATGCCAAGCAGTTCCCGGAGATTCGCGTGATCCTCTACAATGAATACACGAATAACATCGTTGGACGACGTATCAGCATTATTATCGATCATTTCCACTGTCTCCGCAGTTCCTGAGTGTTAAATTGTCCCGACGAGCAGGCACCCTGGCCAGTCGCGACCATGGCACACACACCCCTTAATGGAATATAGGAAAAAGGGATCGGCCGGTGGCGCGTTTTTGCACCGTTAACCCATGACGAAATTTGAGGCGTTCGCATCGCAATTCTTGAAGAGCGCAGTTGATCAAAAAGAGTCGGCACCCGTCTCTCCCTCCGAGAAGGAAAGAGAGGATTTTTAAGCACCATGAGGGTCTCTCCCAGCTCGGGCAAGAAGGATAAACGCCCGAGCTGAAAAATGTTTGCGTATTCCAATTAACCCGAAACCAGCTCCAGAAAAGGCCCGGAAGACGCCTACGTTAGTTCTCGGGGGCAAAATCCTTACTTGGCCAACCATACACAGCCCATCTTCATCGCCATGTCTACCGGTTTTTTGTTCAGGTTTTTTACCCAAGGAGGAGAGCGGCCCTAAAGCCCCTGCCCCTTGGTCTGTAAAATGAAACGCAAATACAGGAAAAGGCTATTCAATGGCATGCCAGTTGCGCCAAACCCAGCACCCATCACCCCCGCTACTCGAAGCTACACGAACAACCCCTAAGAGCCGATGAAAGCAGCTGTATACCACCGTCCCGGAAAAATCACTTGCGACACAGTACCGGATCCCGTTCTGCAACAACCGGACGATATTATCGTGCGGGTTACCTCAACAGCAATTTGCGGGTCCGACCTCCACATTTACGACGGATTGATTCCCCAGTTGAAGAACATGGTGATGGGACACGAGTTCATGGGAATCGTGGAGGAGGCTGGCCCTGAAGTACAGTCAGTCAGCGTGGGCGATCGAATTGTGGTTCCTTTCCCTGTCGCCTGCGGTGGGTGTTGGTTTTGTGACCACGCGCTGCCCGTGCACTGTGAGCACTCCAACAATAATTACGGACCCGAAGGGGGACTGCTGAAACAAAAAGGCGCGGGCTTGTTTGGCTACACAGATCTCTACGGAGGTTACGATGGCGGACAGGCAGAGTTTGTCCGGGTCCCCTATGCCAACTTTGGGCCTCGTAAGGTAAACCCGGACTTTACCGATGAGCAGTTACTCTTTTTGACCGATATTTTTCCCACTGGTTACGCTGCCATCGATTGGGCAAACCTCAAAGGTGGTGAAACCGTCGCCGTTTTTGGCTGCGGCCCGGTCGGACTGATGGCGCAAAAAGCTGCTTGGCTCAAAGGGGCCGGAAGGGTCATTGGCGTGGATAAAGAGCAATATCGACTGGAGACAGCACGCCGCACGGCGAATTCCGAGACGATCAACTTCGAAGAAACCGATGCCATCGAAGCGATCCGCGGGATGACCCATGGGCGTGGAGCCGATGTGTGTGTGGATGCCGTCGGATTGGAAGCAGATCGATCCGTCTTGGAAAAACTGGGCAACATGATCCACCTGCAGATGGGCACAGTGAACGCGCTGAGGATGTGTTACAGCGCGGCGCGGCGCGGCGGATTTGTCAGTGTGGTCGGGGTGTATGGGATGTCCTACGACAACTTCCCAATCGGACAGATTTTTGACAAAGGGCTTCGAATGGCTCACGGACAAGCTCCCGTGCATCACTACATTGATGAGCTGATCCAATACCTCGAACAGGGAAAAATCGTCTTGGATGATATCATCAGCCACCGCATTCCGCTCTCAGAGGTCTCTCATGGCTATGACATCTTTAAAAAGAAGAAGGATCACTGCGTTAAAGTGGTAATGACACCCTGACCTTTCAGGACAAGACGGCGCTACAAAAACAGATCTTCGCCAGTGATCTCCTCATGGCCTCAGCAGCCCCGCGGCCACCGCCGGCACACACTCACCACCTCAACATCAAGAGGAATCTTACCCATTCACCTAGGTGCGCCATCAGTAAGTTGATCGACAATCTGATGTGCTCAATGCCCGTGGAGTTGCAGCCGTGCTAAATAAGTGTGGGTGCGACTGGAGGCGCTAGGCGTGGACAGCCCCATTCTACGACCCCATCCTAACGGCATTGGTGTGTGCGCAAAAAATATGACAGGCTCAAGAGCAACCCAACCCATTTGAACGGCTGTTCTGAAGCTCAAAAAGGTTTTCGGCCGCATCTCTTCTCCAGATTCGAAAAGCTGAATAGCATGAGCCCCGGCCTTCATTCACTTTGCGATGACCATCGAATGATTGAAAATTGTGTCCCTAACGGACAGGGGTCTTCTGCAGGTTGCGAAGACTGAGCACGGACACATCCGTTGCCGGCAGGGACTGCGGGTGGGTTTTTCGACTGGTCCCGTCGCGCGCGCGCTGTGCATCCGCAAGGCCCTCCACAAATGCTCGCGAGCCCAGCGCCACCCCCTCGGTCATGTAGCGCAGACGGCAGCGCAGCAAATCACGCAGTGGCACCTTGCCTCCCTGCGAAAGCACCTCCAGCACCTTCTCACGCGGGATCCCGCACTGCTCGCCTTCCCGGCCATGGTAGCCTTTGCCAAACAATACCATCCGGTAATCCGCGACCGCATGTTTCCAGTCCCGCTGCCCAACCACTTGTGCCAGGCCCCCTTGCGGTGCACTGCCACCTCCCATCGCTTCTCCGTAGCTTGACCAGCGGTAATCGCCAGGATCCGTCACCAGCCCCGCGCGCACCGGGTTCAGGTCGATGTAAGCGGCCACCGTCTGCAGGCATACCGGGTCATTTTGCACAATAACGCTCTTGAAGCGCGCGGCCCACAGCGTGCCAAAACGGCCGTGTGTCCGGTTATACCACACCGAAAACCGCTGGTTGAGCGTCTTCATGAACGCCGACACATCCTCCATCCGCGCTCGCAGGCGGGCTTCCCAACGCAAGGCCGCCTCGTCCCCTGCCCCCAGCACCAATTCCATCTGCTGCGCATCCGGATAGCCCGGGGTCCCACTGCGCTGATACAAAGCACCATAACGCCGCAACAGCTCCTCCCGCGACACCACCACCTCTTCCCGATCCGCCACCCGCACCAGCACATGATAGTGATTCGACAGCACGCAATAGGCCAGCACCTCCACTGCGCTAAACGCCGCCACCTTCCACAGCATCCGCCGCAACACCTCCTTGTCCCCCGCCTCCAGCAGACGCTGCCCGCCCGCCGTCCGCATGATGCAGTGATACACTCCCGCTGATCCTTCCACCCGTCGACGCTTCATCCGACCAAACTGTCAGGACCGCTGGCCGAAGACAAGCTTAATTAAGCGGGTTGATAAATTATGGAGAATAAGCGGCAGGGAGTGTTAGAGACATTTCCTTTTTGATTACTGGAGATCTTATCGACCACAGTAATGGCGGAGAGTGAGGGATTCGAACCCCCGGAGCTGTTTCCAGCTCAGTGGTTTTCAAGACCACCGCAATCGGCCACTCTGCCAACTCTCCGATTCAGGAAGCGGGCATTTCGCGTAAGCGGCGGTAAGAAGTCAAGACCCGGAGTTTTCACCCTGCGGTTTCATACTTAGAGACAAAAAATTCCGCGAGTTGGGCGGCGAGCAATCAGAACAGGCTCGAAGGGAAAGCAGTTTAAAAGAAAAGGGCCTCGGCGAGGCTCTGCGAGGGTTTGAGTGGCTCGATGTGAAGGGGGTGTTCAAAACGACCGATTCCGAAATCACAGGCAAGGCGTCCGGTCTGAGCGCGTGCATTGTGTTCCCACTGCAAAAACCGGGTGGGCTGCCGATAGCTCCAGGATAATTCGAGGGTGTTAGTAGAGTCTGCGGCAAGCGCTTCCACCGCAAAGTCCACGTTGACCTCCCCACTGCCTGCTCGGCGGGCGCATCCGGCCAAGGCGGTATGCAACCACCGCGCAAGGTTGTGCGCTTCTCCCCGATAATCAGCCGCGGCAGCCACTGTCACTTTAAGCAGCCCGTCGACGAGTGAGGCCGGGCGAAAATTACTCAGAAACTGACCGAGGTTCTGTCGGATCGGAAGCGTCCTGGCCTGCGCCAAATCGACCAGCCGAGCTGCGTCCGGCAAGGTCAACGCATCATAGACATCGCCTTCGACATCGCGGTCAAAAAGCACCCGGCGTGAGCGGGCGAGAAAGGCGTGGTAATACTGCTCAATCCGGCTCGTGGGCACGCGATGGAACCAGTGGTATACGGGAAGATCCGTTTCAAGCCAGAGAGAGACCGCATGGTCGATCAGCTCAGAGGTATTCAGTGGATAACTGAGCATGAGTGCCTCACAGCAGCAAAGCTCACGCAGGTTGGGGCCCACATAACATTGACTGAACAGTTTGGCTTCGAGAGGTTCCGCCTCGTTGCCATCAGCATCATCGCGAGGCGCAAGCACGATCACCCGGCACGGGTAACGCTGGGCGAACTCGATCGATGTATCAAAAATGCGGGACGCCTCTTCGAGCGATGTGCCGGTGCCAAAATGCAGCACCAGATTCATCTGCGACGCACGGAAATCGGAAATGGGCGGCGCTCCGTCGGCGCTGGCCGCATCCCACATGTGACGAACCGTATGGGTCACGTCGCTGACCGACATCGGAAGGCCAGGTAAAGCTTCAAGGATTCGTGTCATGGCGCTCTCTTTCTTCGTCCACTCAAGAGATCCCGATCCGGCGCCATTCATGGCGGTTGGACCAAAGCAGCCGGTCCGCTTCGAGGGGTCCCCAGCTACCGGCAGCGTATTCATTGAGCCCACGGTTGCCACATTCGCGCCAGGAATCCAGAACCGGCGTGATCAGACGCCAGGATGCCTCCGTTTCATCGCCCCGGATAAAGAGTGTGCTGTCCCCTACCATGCAATCGAGGATCAGGCGTTCGTACGCTTCCGGGGTATTTGAGCCGAAAGTCGTCGCATAGCGAAAATGCATCTTTACCGGCTGAGTGCGTGTCTCGAGGCCGGGCACTTTGGAATTGGTCAACAGCGTCATGCCCTCGTCGGGCTGGACTTGAATGACGAGTTGATTGCTCGCGACATCAAACTGCTTGCTCCCGCTGAAAAGAATGCCCGGGGGTCGCTTGAATTGGATGGCAATTTCGGAGACGCGGCGTGGCATACGTTTTCCGGAGCGCATGTAGAAAGGAACGCCATTCCAGCGCCAGTTGTTGATGGAGAGGCGAAGCGCGGCATACGTTTCCGTGCTGGAATCCTGGGGAATATTTGCCTCCTGCAAATAACCCGGAACGCGCTTCCCGTTCATGAGCCCCTCGCTGTAGCGGGCACGCACAACATCGGAATCCGCTCCCGGTCCAACCCGCAGCGGTTGGATTCCTTTGAGCACCTTGACCTTTTCATCACGGATGGATTCGGGATCGAGCGACACCGGTGCCTCCATCGCAATGAGTGCGAGCAGCTGCATGGTGTGATTCTGCAACATGTCGCGGGTCGCACCGGAGCGGTCGTAATAGCCGCCGCGGCTACCGACACCGACCGATTCCGCTACCGTGATCTGCACACAATCCACGTATTCTCGATTCCAGATCGGCTCAAAAATGGAGTTGGCAAAACGTGCGACGAGCAGATTTTGAACGGTTTCCTTTCCGAGGTAATGGTCGATGCGGTAAACCTGCTTTTCCTCAAAATTGTTCGCGATCACCCGGTTAAGGTCACGTGCAGATTCGAGGTCTCGCCCAAACGGCTTTTCAATGATCACCTTGGCCGCGCGGACACCTTTGACCTGATGATCGGCCAGGCCGCTGGCTCCCAGATTCTCAATAATCGGCGCAAACACCGTCGGCGGGGTCGAAATGTAGAAGACTAATTGATAGGCACGTTGCGCCTTCTTCTCGATCTCTCGGATGCGGTCGGCCAGACGTTGAAATGCTTCGGGATCATCATAACCACCCGCGTGGTAATAGGTGTGTTCTTCAATCGCCTCCCACACCCGTTGATCGAGGGGACGTCGGGAAAACTCTCCGATCGCGTCCCGCGCGCTGGCGCGAAACTCAGCGTCGGGAATGGGTTTGCGCCCAAAGCCGATCAACTGAAAGTCCGCGGGCAGCAGACTATCGAGCCCCAGATTAAAGAGGGCCGGAATCAGCTTGCGGGCAGTGAGATCGCCGGAAGCCCCGAAGATCACCAGGATGGTCGCAGGCGAACCCCGGTGCTTGCTCAGGCCTTCAAGAAATGGATGGCGTGTGTCGTCGGACATGGCAGGAGCCTGTTACGCTCATGAAGGAACGCCCGCGGCGCAAGACTTCGGTAAAAAACCTGAACCCCAAAAATCCGCTTCAGTTCAGCCGTGTAAAGAGACTTGGGCAAAGTGCCGAATTTCGTGACTGCCATCGGCGCCCCACGCCACGTCCACCACGTCGAAGCGCCAAGGAGGAATATCCGGAAGTCTGCAGAGAAAGTTCCGGATAGTTCGGTAGAGCACCTTTTTTTTGGTGCGATTGATTGTGTGATAGCCGCTCACCAAGGCGGTGGCCTGTCGGGATCGAACTTCGACGAAGATCCACTGCCCGTCTGGCGCAATACCGATCAGATCGATTTCTCCGCGTCCATCCATCCAGTTGCGGTAGCGGCAGCGCCAACGCAGTTCCCGATTCAGCCAATCTTCCGCCAGACGTTCCGCACGCCGCCCTTTTTCCAAATGAGCGGGGAGCGTGCGTGCGGGTTTTCGCAACAATCGGAGCAGGCCTTCAGCAAGGATCTTCGGGATAAAAGCAGGCACGGGACAGAGGGAGCGACAGGTGACGGGCCGGAGGATTCCGATCGATAGCTTTGCCGGCAAATCAAAAAGAAAAGAAGGATTGAACGCTCGCCCGAGCAGCGGGCTCCAAAACGCGTTACCCCATTTCTTCTGACCCGTTCTGAATGCTGAAGCGGGCATGAGATGTCCTACAAGCCTCCTTGGTCAACGCTTCCGATCGAAATTAGCGAGATATCTCCTTGTGCCGGAGAAAAGCGATCCGTATAGCGTATCCCTTTTGAGTCATTTCTTCGCTCCCAAATCGAACACACAGTGAAAAAGACAGACATCACACGGTATCGCAATATTGGTATTTTCGCCCACGTTGACGCGGGCAAGACGACCACCACTGAACGGATCCTCAAGCTCACAGGCAAGATCCACAAGCTGGGGGAAGTGCACGATGGCGCGGCTACCACCGACTTCATGGAGCAGGAGCAGGAGCGGGGTATCACTATCCAGTCCGCAGCCACGACCTGCTACTGGAAGGAGCACCGCTTTAACGTCATCGACACGCCGGGGCACGTCGACTTCACGATCGAAGTCTATCGTTCGCTCAAGGTGCTCGATGGCGGTATCGGGGTGTTCTGTGGCTCCGGCGGGGTCGAACCGCAATCCGAAACCAACTGGCGGTATGCCAATGACTCGAAGGTCGCCCGTGTGATCTGGATCAACAAGCTCGACCGGATCGGTGCGGATTTCTTCCGCGTCATCAAGCAAGTGGAAAGCCGCCTCGGCGCGCACCCGCTGGTGATGGTTCTCCCGATCGGGACCGAAAGCAATCTCAAGGGCGTCGTCGATCTCCTGACGCGGAAAGCCTACGTCTGGGATGAATCGGGCGATCCGCTTAACTTCGAGGTCCTCGACGTCCCGGAGGACATGAAGGATCAGGTCGAAGAATGGCGGCACAAGCTGATCGAGACGGCGGTCGAGCAGGACGACGAGGCAATGGAGCAATACCTCGGCGGCGAAGAACCCGATCTCGATACGATCAAGAAGTGCATCCGCAAGGGCACAATTGCCCTCAAGTTCTTCCCGACTTACTGCGGATCCTCCTTCAAGAACAAGGGTGTGCAGAACATGCTCGACGGTGTTGTTGACTACCTCCCGAACCCAACCGAAGTTCCGCCTCAGCCGGAAGTCGACTTGGAAGGCAATGAAACCGGCAAGTTTGCCATCGTTTCACCCGACCTCCCTCTCCGTGCCCTTGCGTTCAAGATCATGGACGACAAGTACGGTGCCCTCACCTTTACTCGCCTCTACTCAGGCCGGCTCAAGAAAGGCGATGCCGTGCTTAATACCTTTACCGGCAAGACCGAGCGTATCGGGCGCATTGTCCAGATGCACGCCAATGACCGCGAAGAAGTCGATTCGGCTGAAGCCGGCGATATCGTGGCACTGCTTGGCCTCAAGAACACCCAGACCGGGCACACCTTGGCCGACGAAGACAATCCTGCCACCCTCGAACCGATGGTGTTCCCGGATCCCGTGATCTCGATCGCCGTTGCACCGAAGGACAAAGGCGCTGCCGAAAAGCTCGGTATCGCCTTGGGTAAGATGGTGGCTGAAGACCCGTCTTTCCGGGTGGAAACCGACGAGGACAGCGGCGAAACCATCCTCAAGGGCATGGGCGAACTCCACCTCGACATCAAAGTCGACATCCTCAAGCGCACCCACAAGGTCGAAGTCGAGGTCGGCAAACCGCAGGTCGCCTACCGCGAAACCATCACCCTCCCGGTCAACGACAGCTATACGCACAAAAAGCAGTCCGGTGGTTCCGGTCAGTTCGCGAAGATCGAATACTCGATCGAGCCGGCTGAAAAGGGCGAAGGTTTCTCCTTCGAATCCAAGGTTGTGGGCGGAAACGTGCCGAAGGAATTCTGGCCGGCCGTCGAAAAGGGCTTCAAGGCTTCGATCGAAAAGGGTCCGCTCGCCGGTTACCCGCTGGTGGACGTGAAGTTTGCACTGCTCGATGGTGCTTTCCACGCAGTGGACTCCTCCGCGATTGCCTTCGAAATCGCAGCACGCGCCGCCTACCGGCAGACCGTTCCCAAGGCCAAACCACAAATTCTCGAGCCGATCATGGAACTCGACGTCTATGGACCGGAAGACAAGATGGGCGATATCATTGGGGACCTCAATCGCCGCCGCGGCATGATCAAGGCCCAGGAAGTGACTCCCTCGGGCGTACACGTGGAAGCGGAAGCCCCACTGAGCGAAATGTTCGGTTACATCGGCGATCTCCGGACGATGACTTCGGGCCGTGGTCAGTTCTCGATGGAGTTCTCCCACTACGCTCCGTGTCCAAAGAACGTAGCCGACGACATCATTGCCGAAGCCGAAAAGCGCAAGGCCAAGAAGTAAGCGCACCTGCGCCCTTTCGCACTCAACGTTTCTTTCCAAACCGGTCCCGACTAATGGGACCGGTTTTTTTGTCGGAGTTTTGGCCAAGCGCGGTCGGATCCAACTAGGCAGACACGAAAACGTGCGGCGATGAGTCCCAAGCTCCCGCGTCTTAATCTGGGCTCAAGACTCGCCGAATCCGACCTCAGGCAACGGGTAACCTTGCCCTCGCCTACTTACCGGCAGCGTGCGCTTCGATAAATGCCCGCACCGCCGCGGGTGTCGCATCGACCGGATGTTTCCGCATCGGGAGGGATTTCAGTGCCTCCAGCGTCGGATGGGTGGGATGGATGCCAATCGCCTTTTCGATCGTATCCGGAAACTTCGCGGGATGAGCCGTTCCCAGAATGACTGATGGACGGTCGGGGCGAAGATCGGCAAAACCACAAGCTGTGTGCGGATCCACCACGTATTGATACCGCTGGTACACCGACTGAATCAACGCAGTGATGTGAGCATCGTCGGCGCGAGAGGCACGAATGGTTCCGCGGGCAAAACGGGAAAACTGATAGGCACCGGTCCGCTTGAACGTATCCATTACCGCACGGACCCGTTCCGCGTCCTGTCCTTCATGATAATAAAGGAACCGCTCAAAGTTACTGGCAATCTGGATGTCCATCGAGGGCGCATAACTCGCAGCCACCGCACCCATCCGGTATTCACCATTTTCAAACAGCCGGTAGAGAATGTCGTTTTGATTGGTGGCGACACAAAAGCCCCGCACCGGTACCTTCATTTGCTGAACCAGCCATCCGGCCAGCACGTTGCCAAAATTACCGGTCGGCACCACGAATTCCGCCACGTCTCGCTGCGCTGGCGGGAGGCGGAACCACGCGTAGAGGTAATAGACACATTGAGCGAGGACCCGAGCGAGGTTGATCGAATTGATCGCACTCAGGTTATGTCGCTCCCGGAAAGCGAGGTCCCCGAAGAGTTCCTTGATCGTGCTTTGCGCGTCGTCAAAGGATCCGTTCACCGCCAAGGCATCGACATTGGCTGCCCCGACCGAAACCATTTGCCGCTCCTGAAGCGGTGCGACTTTACCATCTGGATAAAGGATAAAAATATGGACGCCTTCTTTCCCCAGCAGGCCATGAATCGCGGCAGCACCGGTGTCGCCGCTGGTTGCGCCCAGCACGTTGATCGGGCGGCCCGTGCGGGCAATCTGCACTTCATAAAAATTACCGAGCAATTGGAGGGCAAAGTCCTTGAATGCGAGCGTAGGCCCGTGGAAGAGCTCGAGAACCCAAGTGTGGTCGTCCAATTGCCGCAGCGGTGCGATTTCAGGATGGCTGAAACGGGAATACGCATCCTCAACGCACCGCGTCAGGTCCGCTGCCGATAGATCGGTCGCAAAGAGGGTAAAGAATGCCTCCGCCAGCTCTGGGTAGGAAAGTGCTTCCCATGCAGGAAGGTGCGGGCGCAGATCCGGTAATTGCGCGGGGAGTAGCAATCCGCCATCGGGAGCCAATCCCATGGCCACTGCCTCCGTAAAGCTCACTGGTTGAATACCGCCGCGGGTGGAAATGTAACGCATGATTTCGTGAAATGAGCTAAAGCGAAAGGGGCCGGATCAGGAAGTTGAAGGAGTCATGAGCGCCTGTCACGGCCCCACGCATTCAGGTATGCAAGTCGATGCCAGACATACCGGCAATCCCCCTTACGCACCTGAGCCACTCGCTTAATCCTGTCCCAAGTCGAAGGCGTCATGAAGCACTCGAACCGCTTCGTCGGCCTTCTCCAGTTCGATCGCAATGGAGATTTTGATTTCGGAGGTGGTGATCATCTGGATGTTGATGCCGTGTTCGGCCAAGGTAGTAAACATCTTGGCAGCAACGCCGGAGTGACTGCGCATCCCGATGCCGACAATGGAAACCTTGGCTACCCGGTCGGCCACCAGCACTTCACCCCGCCCCAGTTGTTCGAGCGTCTTCCGGACGGCTTCACCGGCGATGTAGGCGTCGTCACTCCCAACCGTAAAGGTCAGGTTAGCCACCCCTTCGCGACCGATATTCTGCACGATCATGTCGACGTTGACGCCGGCTTCGTGCAGGGAACGGAATACAGCGGAAGCCGCTCCCGGTTGATCCGGCAGCTCGGAGACCGCGATTTTGGTCTGATTTTTGTCGGAAGCGACGCCGCGCACAACGACGTCCTCAAGGGTGGTATCGGCTTTCACGATGGTTCCGGGATGATCGTTAAAACTGCTGCGCACTTCAAAAGGCACGTTAAACTTGTTGGCAAATTCGACCGCCCGCGACTGCATGACCTTTGAGCCGAGGCTGGCCAGTTCCAGCATTTCCTCGTAGGCGATTTCAGGAATCTTGCGGGCGTTGGGAACGATGCGGGGATCGGCGGTATACACGCCATCCACATCCGTGTAGATCTGGCAGAGATCGGCATTGAGCGCTGAAGCCAAGGCAATGCCGGATAAGTCCGAACCGCCGCGGCCAAACGTCGTGATCTGGCCGAGCAGATTGCGTCCCTGGAATCCTGCGACGATAACCACCTTGCCATCATTGAGGGCGGCATCGACTTCGTCGGTCTTGATATCGATGATGCGCGCTTTCATGTGCATGCCATCGGTGACAATACCAGCTTGAGCGCCGGTAAGAGACACCGCAGGAACGCCGGCGGCCTGCAAAGCGATGCTAACCAGAGCGATCGACTCCTGCTCACCGACCGCAAGAAGCATGTCCATCTCGCGACGGTCCGGGTGCGGGTGCAGCGAACGGGCATCTTCGATCAGCCGGTTGGTAACCCCCCCGCGAGCCGAGACCACCACAACAACCTGGTGCCCCTGCTCCCGGGTGCGTTTTACACGTTCAGCGACAGCGCGGATGCGGTCGAGTTCCTTGACGGAGGTTCCGCCATATTTCTGGACAATCAGGCCCATGATTACTTTTCGAAATTGGCGATGCGGAGGACAAAGGGCTTGCGCAGCACAGCCTTGTCTTTGGTGAGATCGTTGGTCGCGTCGCGAAGGTGCTTTTCACTGGTGAGGTGCGTGGTCAACACCAAGCTGGCTGCCCCCTTGCGGGCCGATGGCATTTGCAGCACACTTTCGATACTGATCGAGTGGCGCGCCATGACGGTGGCAATCTCCGCCAGCACCCCCGGCTTATCTTTGACTGTTAGACGGATGTAGAACGCACGGGAAACTTCTTCAAGCGGTGCCAAGGCGAGCGTCGTTCCCGACCGGGAAGCGAGCAGCGGCCCACTGCCATAGATGATGTGCCGGGCGGCATCGACAATATCGCTGATGACCGCGCTGGCAGTGGCATCCTGACCGGCACCGCGGCCGATGTAGACACTTTCGCCGACGACGTCGCCTTCGACCGCGACGCCATTGAACACGCCATCGACATTAGCCAGTGCGAGGCTCGTCGGAACGAGGGTCGGGTAAACGCTGGCAAAGACTTCCTGCCGTTTGAAATCGCGCAGAATGGTGGCAAGCAGCTTGATCTTGTAGCCCAGTTTCTCGGCCCACTCGATGTCTTCGAGGGTTACCTCGCGGATGCCTTCCACTGGCATTTCATCGAGAGAAATCCAGCGGCCGTGGGCCAGCCAAGCGAGGATGGCGGTTTTGTGCGCTGTGTCCCAGCCGTCGAGATCCAGAGCTTCATCGGCTTCCACATAACCGAGCCGGCGCGCGTCGCCGACAATCTCCTCAAAGGTGGCCCCTTCGCGCTGCATCCGGGTAAGGATGTAGTTACAGGTCCCGTTAAGAATACCGTAAATCAGGGGAAACTGATTCGCGACCAACCCTTCCTGCAGCGCCTTGATGATCGGAATTCCTCCGGCTACCGAGGCTTCGAAGAAGACCCGTCCTCCACCCTTTTCCGCCGCGGCAAAAATTTCGGGACCATGGTCACACAAAAGGGCCTTGTTGGCGGTAACCACCACTTTACCCGTCGCCAGCGCCGCCAAGGTCACCTTTCGGGCAATCGAAGTGCCGCCCATCAGTTCGCAGACGATATCAATCTCCGGATCGGTGGCGATGGCCATGGGATCATCCGTCAGCTGATCATCGGTCAGCTTGACGTCCCGCGGACGGTTGAGGTCCCGGACGGCTGCGCGGTGTAACACCAGTTTGGCATCCAAGCGGTCTTCGAGCTCACGTCGATGGCGTTTGAGGTGTTTCCACACGCCCTGCCCGACGACGCCGAGACCGACGAGGCCGATTTTCAGATTCCTGCGAGAGGGAGTCATGAGAAGATTAGAGGATAGACTAGGACTTGCGGGACCGCCGCGGTTCGGTGCCGCGATAAAGGCGTTCCAAATTCGCACGGTGCCTCACCACGATGATGATCGCGAGGATCAGACAAAGGATCAGGCCTGTACCACTGGAGAGAAAGAGTGCGCTGATGGGCAAACTGATGCCGAGCAGGACCGAAGCGAGCGAGACGTAGCGCGTGCTGAAAAACACCACCAGCCAAATCACAATGCCGATCAGCATGACCCAAGGCAGGATGACGAGCAACCCGCCCACGGTGGTGGCGACACCCTTGCCTCCCCGAAATCCGAGGAAGACGGAATAGCTGTGGCCGAAGATGGCGGCGGCCAAACCAAGAACAGCAAGCACCTCCGCCTCAACCCCGGGAGAAAAGGTGGCCAATCCCCGGCCGATCAATGCCGCCGCCACGCCTTTGAAGGCATCGAGAAGAAAGCAGGTATACCCTGCCTTCTTCCCGAGGTTGCGGAGAATATTGGTCGCGCCGGGATTGCCGCTGCCAAGCTTGAAAATGTCGACGCCGTGCTGCTTTGCGATGAGGACAGCAAAGGAGATCGATCCGACAACGTAGCCGGCGACCAAGGTCAGGACATAAGCAAGGACGGCAGGCATGGAGGGATCAGAGCTCGACGAGGACCGCGCGGTGAATGTGTTCGTGATCCCGGATTTCCTTCATCGCCGCGGCGGAAGGTTTGCTGTCGAGGCCACAGATGTTGAGCGCCGCGCTGCCGACAGAGTTCCGGCTCAACGACATGTTGGCGATATTGACCTTATGTTTGGCCAACACGGTGCCGAGCATGCCGACGATGCCAGGCACGTCTTCGTTTTCGATCACGAGCAAAAACTTTTCATCGAGCAGGCATTCGATCTCGTTGCCATGGGCAAAGGTCAACCGTGGGCGCTGCGACTTCCCGACGAGAGTCCCTTCCACCACGTAGCAGCGGTCCTGAGCATCGCAGGCTTCAATCCGGATGAGCTCGGTGTAATCGCGCTCGAGGTCCTTCTGAACGATCTCTCCCTTGATCCCGAGGCGTTCCATGATGCGCGGCGCATTGACGTCGTTGACATCATTGGTGATCCGACGGAGGTAGCCGCGTTGAATCGCACGGGTCAGCGGCTTGACGTCGATATTGGCCAGCTTGCCGCTGAAAATCAGCCGCATGGTGGTTACTTGATCGGGGGTCAGCTGCTGAACGATGGTGCCGAGTTTTTCCGCCAGCGCGAGGTAAGGACGGACAACCTTGAGCACGGCGGGATCGATGGACGGCGCATTGAGGGCATTGCGAACCACACCGCCCTGAAGCGCTTCAGCCACGGCTTCCGCAATTTCCAAGCCCACATTTTCCTGTGCTTCAGTGGTGGACGCGCCGAGGTGCGGCGTCATCACCAAACGGTCAAATCCCAGCAAATCGCTGTCCGCTGGAACCGGCTCCGTGACAAATACGTCGAGCCCGGCGGCAGCTACTTTTCCATCGCGCATGGCTTGGGCGAGGTCCGTTTCATTGATCAAACCGCCCCGCGCGCAGTTCACGATCCGCACACCCGGCTTCATTTTGGCGAAGGCGGCCGCATCGAGCATGTTCTCAGTGGCTTCGGTCTTCGGCATGTGAACCGTGATGAAATCCGCCGAGGCAAAAACTTCGTCGAGCTCGACCTTCTTGACCCCCAATTGTTCGGCCCGCGCGTTGGTCAGAAACGGGTCGTAAGCGAGCACGTTCATGCCGAAAGCCAAGGCGCGCTTGGCAACCTCGCTGCCAATCCGACCGAGTCCGAGAACCGCGAGTGTTTTCTGGAACAACTCGGTGCCGGCGGAATACGCCTTCTTGTCCCACTTGCCGCTCTTCATCGAGGCATTGGCCTGAGCGATCGGCCGGGCGGAACAAAGCAGGTGCGTAAAGGTCAGTTCCGCGGTGGCAATGGTGTTGCCGCCCGGAGTGTTCATGACGATGACGCCCTTGTCGGTGGCGGCATTCAAATCGATGTTATCAACCCCGACGCCTGCCCGACCAACAACTTTCAGCTTGGGGGCGGCATTGATAATTTCCGCCGTGATCTCACTCGCGCTGCGCACCACGATCGCGTCGACATCGGATGCGAGTTTTTTCAGCTCCTCCGGAGAAGAACCGTAGGCTTCGATTACGGTAAAGCCTTTCTGCTGTTGCAGAAGGGCGACTCCAGAAGCGGCGATCTTGTCAGCTACGAGTACTTTCATGATTCGAAAAAGCTGTTGAAGCTAGCCTCCCTTCCGCCCATGGCAACGGCGAAAACCAAAGGAAGCCGGATCGCACCCATTCACGCGGTGCTTTCGGCTGGACGGTGTGATTTCTGTTTCAGAGGGTCTGGCCGTGAATCATCTGAACGATTGGCTTTTAAACTCAGGGGTGCCGGCGGACGCCGCTCCTGCCATCAGCTTTCTGCTGGGAGCGCTTTTTGTAAGCCTCGTCGCCGTCCTCGCAAATTGGATCGCCAAACGGGTGATCGTCCGCCTGCTCCACGCCCTCATTGAACGGTCGGGCCTGAACTTTCCCCGCCTCCTCCGCGAGCACAACGTCTTTCTCCGCTTCTCCCATGTGGCACCGGCGATGGTCATTCACCACCTCACGCCGACTGTTTTTCTTCAATGGCCAGAGGTGGTGGAACTGGCACAGGTCGGCGTGGTCGTTTACCTGATTGGCGTCGCCTTGCTGGTGATCGATGCGGCGCTGAATGTAGTATTTTCCGCTTACAACAGCTTGGAGACCGGCCGCAAAATGCCGATCAAGGGCTTTATTCAAGCGATCAAGCTGATCATTTTTCTGATTGGCCTGATCCTGATCACTTCGGTCGTGCTCGGGAAGTCGCCCTTCATCCTCATCTCGGGACTCGGTGCGCTGACCGCGGTTCTCATGTTGGTGTTCAAAGACGCCATCCTCGGGTTTGTCGCCGGCATTCAGTTGTCCGCCAACAACATGGTCCGCCCCGGAGACTGGATTGAAATGCCGAAACAAGGCGCCGACGGCGACGTGATCGATGTCTCCCTGACCACGGTCAAAGTCCAGAACTGGGACCGCACGATCACGACCATCCCCTCTTACCTGCTGATTTCGGATTCATTCAAAAACTGGCGCGGCATGACTGAAGCCGGCGGACGACGGATCAAACGGCCACTCTACATCGACATGCGAACCGTCCGGTTCCTCGATCAAACGCTGCTGGATCGCTGCCTGAAGATTCAATTACTCCGCCCCTACCTCGAACGAGCCCTCGCAGAAATCCAGCAGCATAATCTCGAACAGAAGCTGGAAATGGGTGACCTGCTGAACGGGCGCCACCTCACCAACATTGGGACCTTCCGCGCCTATTGCGTGGCCTACTTGCGGCGGCACAACAAGGTGCACCAGGACATGACCCAAATCGTCCGGCAGCTGGAACCGACACCGCACGGACTGCCCATTGAAATCTATGTATTCACCAACGACATCGGGTGGGTCGCCTACGAGGGAATTCAGTCGGACATTTTTGATCACCTCCTCGCCATCATCCCCCACTTCGGCTTGCGCATTTTCCAGCAACCCAGCGGCAGTGACATCGCCGACCTGACGCAATCCTTCGTCCCCGTCGACGTGAAGCCTGCGGCTAGGCGGCGTGGACAAATTCAAAAATAAGCATTTTTCAATGTAACCCATTGACTATCTGAGGCATGCAATCATTGTTTATTTGTATCCAATGAGCAACTACAGATCTGATTCAATGCCGGATGCGCTGAGGGAGCGCCTAAAAAAATTAATCATGAATACCGCGGTACGGTCGGTACGCTAAGAGGCCGTCCGCCTTCCAATCTGGATGGCACCCTCAATGGCAT
>Ga0209024_1000557_pt1 | contig 57773 bp, 54 predicted proteins | sample AutmiccommunBRH5_FD_187380 | JGI IMG/M metagenome (GOLD analysis project Ga0209024, IMG submission 187380) | Deep subsurface microbial communities from Mt. Terri, Switzerland - Autotrophic microbial communities BRH/5 (SPAdes) (version 2) | ecosystem: Environmental > Aquatic > Deep subsurface >... | reverse complement strand
CTGCAAGATGCCAATAATCTGCTCTTCGGTTCGTATCGTTCGCTTCATCGTCCGTCCTCTCCATGGGGCGGACTCTAGTCGCAGTTGGAGGAAAAATCCCGTGGCAGGTCATTCCGCCTATACCTCTTCCTCCTTGAACGCCTCTTCACGGGTCGTCCGGAATGACGGCAGCATCATCAGCGCCGCAGCTCGGTCCCGCTGGCGAACCTCATCGACACCGAGATCTCCCGGATGGGCGTCGTCACCAATGACGTGGCCGATATAGATACGATCGGTTCAATCGTTACATGCGTTCGCCATGGCCTTGGGATTTCGGTCGTTCCACATGTCGCGCTCGAAGAACCCGAAGGTCAGGGCCTCAGAAGGTTTCCGTTCGGCGACCCGCAGGTGACGCGCCAGATCGGCATCGTCGAGCGCACGCTGTCTCCACGCGGCGAAATCATCGTGCGGCTCCACGAGGTCCTGGCCCAGCTTTGTGGGGCCCATGGCGTCTCGAGGCCTGTGTAGGCCGCCCGCCGATGTGCCCATTGGTGGAAACTGCGGTTTGAGGTTGCCACAAACATGGGCTTACATGGCGGCAGACCATCCGCTCACGCATTCTAGTTGTCGCCTCGGGACTTGCCGAAGATCTTCGGTAAGAATGCTTCGGCCACTCTACCTACTGGTTGGGCAAGTTCGGACGGCTAAGCGAAGAGAGGGGCCTCCACGCTGAAACAGTGTTCAAATCCTACTCCCGCAACCAAATTCCACAATAAAAACAAACACATGCAGCCCCGCCAAACAGCGGGGCTTTCGCTCGTCCAAAACGAGTCAACGCTGAGTCAACGTTTGACGAGGCCCCCGAAAAGCGGTAGGCGAGGGCGCCCCAAATGCACGTGGCGGCATCCGCCGCTGCGCCACCGTCTTGGGTTGATGCCGAACTCCCGGTTCAGCTGCGCGAGCGAAGCTTGCGATTGCTATATTGTTGCTCTGACGGCATGCGTGGGTCGTGGCGGCCACGTGACGACCTTGTCCTAACTGCTTCCGTCCAGTCCAGAGAAAGGATCGCCATCAAACCGTGGGATCAAAACTTCTAGCCGGTGACGCGCGGCTTGCGGCCGCGCAAAATGAATGCAACCGCTTCCATGACGATGCCGTTGGTATTGACGTCGGCGTAGCCTTGCATCCCCTGGCCCGTTGCAGCGAAAACGCCCGGCGAGAAGCCCATGTCGTCCAGCCGGGCGCGGCCGCGCACATGCTGCACAAGAAGGGTCGAGAATGCCGAGGGCCTCGCCGCAGCCCAAAGATAGGCGGCCTTCGTGCTGGCCAGCAATGCGCCCGTCTGGAACGCCTGGGTCCGGTAGCGCGCATCCGGCGAGGTGGCTGAGACAACCCACGGCTGTTCGGGGGTGTCGAGCCTTAGACCCTGATAGGTGAACCACGGCCTCCGGTCGAGCGGGGCTTCCGAGACGCAGATGATGCGGCCTGTGGCTGCATGGGCTCGCCGCTGCTGGTCGAACAGCACATCTGCCAGCAGGCTTGACGGCCCTGACAGTCCCATCTCCACCGCTTCGAGCAGCAGCGGCTCCGCCCCGAAGGGACCGATAGCTGCCACCTTGGTCAGCAGCTGCATCTGACGGTCGGTTTCCGATGCCCCGCCGCTGTCGCCGTCTTCGTAGGGAGATGCGGCCTCATATCCCCAGCTGCGCAGGGCGCGTGCGGTGTAGTGATCGCAATGCGACGCCGGCCGTTTGCGCAGGCGCCCGCCGGTCACCGAGCACAGCATTCCGTCTTGCAGCGCGGCACCCAGGGTCCAGCCAGCAACGACCTTCGCCGCGGCATCTTGCGCAAGCGGGTGGGCCTCAAGCTCTTTCAGGACCGCCAGAAGACGGCCAGTGTCACAGGCATTGAAGTCGGGCGACAGGCGTGCCGCAGTCTCGGTCGAGACAACCTCGCTCGGAAGGGTCAGGCCGCCTGTCCCCCGGCCCTTCGAAGCCCCCAGTAAAAGCTTGATCCTCCGCACGAAGCCGGCGTCATCGACAAGGCCGAGTTCATGTGCCGCCATCACCGCCGCGATCAGGCTGCCCACGTCCCACATCGTCAACTCGCCATGCAGGTAGGTGCCGTCGGAAACCTGCACGGTATCGGCGCAGAGGCCGGTTCCAGCATTGGAAAACCGCTCGAAGAAAGTCCACGCATGGCGGGCGTCCGCCAGCAGGTCGCTGCGTGTCAGGTCCGCAGCGTCCGGTTCTGCCGCGGCGACCCCGCGCCGGGCCTGCTGAAGGACGCGGAACACCGGGTCTGCCGAAACGACCGCCGCGGCGAAACCGGAAATACCGGAGATCTCCGTGGCTTCTGCCGCCTTCAGCCGGCCCAGCAGGTCCAGAGCGGCCGCGCGGCCCGCGTCAGAGGCATAGACCTCGGCGGAAATCGTCAGGACGGCATCGCGCATCGCGGCCGGGCCCGACAACAGCGGTTGGCCGGCCTCGACCGGCACTTCCCCTTGCCGCAGCACTCCGCGATCATCAAAGGCATGATGGCCTTCGGCCGTGAGAAGCAGGTCGAGGGCCGCCGCGAGCTGTGACGACATTCCCGAGGGGGCGTGGCGGCTGGCGCAGGCCGTCCCGGACTCATCGCGCTGCGCCAGCCAATGCAGCGCATCGGCATCTGCAACCCCATCTAGGGCAAGGCAGGTTGCGACGGGCGCATTGGACTCATTCGGCGCAGACGAAAGCGTGAAGGGAATTCCGGCCCCGTTCAGGGCGGCCGTCAGCCGATCGAACCCCGCCGCCGCATCCACATTCCCCGCAGGCGGAGCTTCGATGTGCAGGGCCAGCCTGCGCGGCTGGTCGGCACCAAACCACGAAACCTGCTCGCGCGGGAGGGCCGCAAATCTCCGCCCGCCGTTCAACTCCTCGTGGATCACCGTGATCAGACCTTCCGCGCGCTGCTGCAGGTCCGAGGGTGACACGCCCTCGCTCCCGGCCAGCGACACTAGCACCTGCGCCCACCCCTTCGGCGCCAGCGCCGCGCGCAAAGCCCCCGCCGGATCGCTCCCGGCCAAGGACAGGGTTCGGGCGCCCTGCACGCAGATTGTCCGGTCAGAACAACCGGTCGACGTGACGCGAGGCAGCGACTGCAGGTCGAGGACGGTGCGGATCCCCAAGGCCCGTACGCTGTCGTATTGGGCCAGGGCCTTCCCCTCGGTTGCGAGCGTCACCGGCGGCGCAAGCGCCGGCCCCGTCCCGTCGGCGGCCAGCACCCGCCGCAGGGCCGTCATCGCATCGCTGGTGCGGCGTCTCTGGAAGTAGGGCGCCGCAGCCGCAAGCCCCGGCACCGCCAGCACAACTTCAAGAAGCTCCGGGGAGCGGTCGAGGAGCTGTCGCAAGGCGCCCGCGTGGGCCGGCACCGCGGCCGTGCTGCCGGCGGCCGCGCCGACGATGATTGCCAGCCGGATCTCTGCTGCGATGAACGGCTCCATCACCGCCAGAAGCTGCGCCGGCTGCAAGGCGGGATCGAGGTCGCCCAAGAGCACGAACAGCGGTTCTGCCGCAGGCGCGGCCCCCAGCGCGGATGGGAGCGACGGAAACAGGATGGAGGCGGAGATGAGGCGCAGCAGTGTTCGCCGGTCGAGGTTCACACTCATCTCCATTTCGGGGGTGGCCGCCGCATCGGCGAAAATATCTACAGCAGGCGACAACTGCGTCAATGCGCTGGCTTGGCGTGGCTCAGCAGAACTTATAGCAACGGTCATGACACAGCCATTGGGCATTTTGACCGCATCCTGCCAGGCGGACCGAAAGACGCCACAGGAGAGCGAGGCCACATGCGCCGAAAGCCACACTTGCGCGACCCGGTGTTCTTCGATCCGCGTCACCGGCGTGGGCGGCGGCTGAAGGTTGCGGCCGTTTCCCTGGGCCTTCTGGCCTCGGCGTGGACTGCCGCTTTCATCTCGGGCGTGCTGTTCGTCGACATCCTTCCGGGGACCGCGCATTTTGCCGCGATCGACGCCGCAACGACCTCAACCGAGCTTCGGCAGGGACCGATCACCGGTCCGAACACGTGCGTGGGCGAGCCGGTGACAACGCACGACATGCTGTCGAAAGCCCCGGACCTGTCTGCGGCCGTCTATCTGCGCGTCTGGCCGGACGAAGGGCTGACCGGCTTAGCCAGCCATTGCGGCCTGCTTGACCGTGTCATCGCCGAGTGGCTGGCGATCGACCCGAACCGGCAGACCGTTGCCTGGACAAGCGAATACGGCACGGATGATGCGTTGAGCGAATTTCGCATCCTGGCGCCCACCGTTCAGCTGGATCTGACCGCGCTTCTGCCATTGCCGCCGCCGGACGCTGCGGGCGCTACCGTGCTCGACGATCCGGCAGCCCGCGCGCGCATCATTGCGGCGCTCAACACCACGCTTGGGAACAGTGCCTATTCCACGCTGTGCCTGTATCCCTATGGCTATGAAGCGTCCCACCGGGGCGGTTTGCTCGCGCTCTTGTCAGAGCTTGATGCCGGGCTTGCCGCCAACGCCCGCTCCTGCCTTGTGACCGAGGCCAACAGCGCGCTGTGGCGTGATCAGGCTCTGGTGGGCGCGGTCGATGAGGTCATCTTGCAGGCGTTCCTCACCCCGGAGCCAGGGTCGAGCCCGATGCCGCTTGCGCCCCAATCTTGGTTCGAAACGCTGGTGACCGAGGCCGCGCGCGCGATCGGGCCGGAGAGGCTCAATCTCGCCCTCGGCTCTCGGGGTTTCCTGTGGGTGGAGGGCGCGCCGGAACCCGTTGAACTGTCCTTCGCCGAGGCGATGCGGCGCGCGGCGCGGCACGCGGGAGCCGTCACCCTCGATCCGGCATCCCTGAACACCCATGTGACATACATGCAAGACGATCGCAGGCAGGCGGACATATGGCTGCTTGACGCGGCATCGCTGCACAACCAACTGCGTCTACTGGGACCGGGCGGGGCCGCGACGGTGACGCTATGGGCCGCGGGTCTTGAGGATCCCGGCGCATGGGCCTTGCTGCATCCGGGCGTGACGGCGCTGCCGCAGGGCGAAGGGCTTGCGACCGTCACCTTCCCCGATTTCGTCGGATATCAGGGGCAGGGGCCGTTCCGCCGCATCATCGAGGCGGACAAGCCGGGGCGCCGACAGTTCTACCGGGATCCCGTGTCCGGTCTGATCATTGGGCAGATCTACGATCCGCTGCCGCGCCCCTTCACCATCGAGCGTTACGGAAGCCTTGATGGCAAGGTGGTCGCCCTGACCTTTGACGACGGCCCGGATGAAATCTTCACCTCTGCCCTGCTTGATGCGCTGCGGGCCGAAGCCGTGCCGGCCACGTTTTTCGTGGTAGGATCGAACGTGATCCAGCAACCCAAGATCGTCCGGCGCATGGTCGAGGAAGGGCACGAGGTTGGCTCGCACACCTTCTTCCACCCCTATGACAAGGATCTGGGTCCGCGGCGCGTTCAGTTCGAGCTTAACGCGCTGCAGCGCCTGCTGGCGGCGGTCACCGGCCGCACCACCTATCTGTTCCGCACGCCCTATGGTCGCAGCGAAGGACCACTGACCGCTGCAGAAGCCCTGCCGCAGATGCTGGTCGAAAGGGAGGGCTACCTCATTGCAGGCGCGGATATCGTGCCGCGGGACTGGGAGGGCATGACCGGTGCAGACATCGCCGATTATGTCGCCGGGCAGGTCGAGGCCGGCAGCGGCGGTCAGGTCGTCGTCTTGCATGATGCGGGCGGCGACCGCGCTGCGACGGTCGCGGCGGTGCCGATCTTGGTCGAACGGCTGAAGGCACAAGGCTATGCCTTTGTCGGGCTCTCGCAGTTCCTGGGCCTGACACGCGATGAGGTGATGCCGCTGGCGCAGAACGGAACGGTGCTCCTTGATGGCGCCTCGTTCCTTGCGATTTCCGGCTTTGGTTCCTTCCTGTTTTGGCTGTTCTGGGTGGCGATCAGCTTCGGCGTGCTTCGCGCGCTGGTGGTGCTGACGCTCGCCCTGCTGCGCAGGCCGCACCAGACGGTGATCGGCGGCCCGTCGATTCCGGTGACGGTGGTTGTTCCCGCCTTCAACGAGGAACTGGTCATCGTTGAAAGCCTCGCTGCAGTGCTGGCCTCGGACCACCCCGATCTGCGGGTGATCGTTGTGGACGACGGCTCCACCGACGGGACGGCGCAGGTGGTCGAGGCCGCCTTTGCGAGCGACCCGCGCCTGCGCCTGATCCGGCAGCAGAACGGCGGGAAATGGGCCGCGCTCAATTCCGCATATCACCTGATCGACACTGAAGTGGTGGTCGCCATCGACGCGGACACGCTGCTGGCCCCGGACGCGATCGGGCTGCTTGCCCGTCATTTCACCGACCCGCGCATCGGCGCCGTCGCCGGCAACGTCAAGGTCGGCAATCGCGGCCCGTTGCTGGCGCGCCTGCAGGCGCTTGAATACATCACCGCGCAGAACATCGACCGGCGCGCTGCCGAACGGGTCAACAGCATGCTGGTCATTCCCGGCTGCATCGGCGCGTGGCGGACCGAGGCGGTTCGGAAGGTGGGGATGTATTCGGGCGACACCATCACCGAGGATGCCGACCTCACCGTGTCGATTATCCGCGCCGGGTATCGCACGGCCTTCGAGGAACGGGCGTTTTCCATCACCGAAGCGCCCGAAACCGTTCGGCCCTTCCTGAAGCAGCGCCTGCGCTGGACGTTCGGCATGATGCAGATCGCATGGAAGCATCGCCGCGCCGCGCGCACGGCCCGCGGCGTGGGGCTGTTCGCGATCCCCGATCTGTGGATGACCGGCGTAGGGATGGGCCTCTTCGCGCCGCTGGCGGATTTCTTCTTTCTGGGCGTGATCCTGCACTCTGCCCTCAACCTGATCCTGGGACTGCCGCTCGTGGACGCGGATGTCACGCTGGCGATGGTCGCCGGGTGGGTTGCTCTGCCCTGCCTGGATCTGCTGACCGCCGTGATCGCGCTGTCGTATGAGCGGGCAGAGTCAAAGCGGCTGCTGCTGCTGGTTCCGCTGCAACGGCTGGTCTACCGCCCGCTTCTCTACGTTACGGTTTACCGCGCCGTTGGCCGGGCGCTGGCGGGGCAGCTGGCAAGCTGGGGCAAGCTGGTCAGGCTTGGCACCCTCGGCAGGCAACGGCCCTGACCGGCCCGGCCCCGGCCGCCGCCCGGATCAGCCGAAGGTCTGGCAGCTGCCTTCGGCAATCTCGCCGGTTTCGACAGGAAGATCCGGCGGGGGATGCATGACGGCTTCTTGAACCGCGGTGATCCGCCGCGCGCACGAGTCGGACTGCGCCCGCGAGACCTTGCTTCCACCGATCCAGATGTCCAGCCAGGGCAGCCCCTGGTGCCCGGTATGGCAAGGGCCGCTCTGGGGTGTGGGCCCATCGCCGCACACATCCTCGACGATGGCGTATTTTCGCAGCCGCGGCAGGTAGAAGCGTGTGCCCTCGGGATAGTCTAGCACCTGCCGCGCCCCCTCGATGCGATGGCCGACGGCGATGGTGACGGGATCGGACCATGTGCCGGTGCCGCCCGCCCGCTGCCGCAGCACCGGCCGCGCGATCTGCGCCGATCCCGGGGGCGTGTTGTCCCAGAACGTATAGCCGGTCAGGTAGATCGACATCCGCTGGCCCCTCACCGTGGCCTGCTCGCTCCCCGAAACCGAGACCTCTGTCGGCAGCATCTGCGCGCGTGAGGGCGCGGCCTCCATGCAGCCCGACACCGGAGCGGTCGCACCGACTGCCAGAAGAAGTCCGATCGTCTTGTGAATCATCAAGGTGCCCTCCACCATCACTTGCAAGATCACGAATATAAGCGCGGGAATTGATGTTGAAAGGATGACCGCACTGCGGCGGCGCCCGTATGGCGAAACTTCGCTAACTGCTGATGCGCCGGCCGGTTTTCCTGTCGAAAACGTGCATGTTCGCGGCCGAAATCGCCAGACGCGCCATGCTGTCGATGGCAACCCGGGAATGCGGCGGCAGGCTTGCGACAAACTGCCGCCCATCCTTTTGCGCGAAGACCAGCACGTTCGGCCCGGTCAGTTCGGCGAAGTCCACCCGCGCCGTGACCGCGAGCGTGTCGGTTGCCTCTGCGAGCCGAAGGTCTTCGGGGCGAAGCCCAAGGATCACCTCACGCGGCGTCTCGCTTTTCCAGGGACCGGGCAGGCATTCGCCGGAGCTGTCGATGGTCAGGCCCTCGCGGCCAAGCGTGGCCGGCAGCATGTTCATCGGCGGCGAGCCGACGAACTCGGCAACGAACAGCGTCTCGGGCCGCTGATAGACGTCCTCGGGGGTGCCGATCTGCTCGACCACGCCATCGCGCATCACCGCGATCCGGGTCGCAAGGGTCATGGCCTCGATCTGGTCGTGCGTCACATAGACGACGGTGCTGCTCAGCATTCGGTGCAGGCGCTTCAGCTCGGCCCGCATTTCCATGCGCAGCTTGGCGTCAAGGTTCGAGAGCGGCTCGTCGAACAGGAACACCTTGGGGTTGCGCACCAGCACACGCCCGATGGCGACGCGCTGGCGCTGTCCCCCCGACAGTTCCGCCGGCTTGCGGTCGAGCAGTTCCTCTATCTTCAGGAGGCTCGCCACCTTCTGCGTCGCGGCCTCGCGCTCGGCCCGCGACACGCCGCGCATCTCCAGGCCGAAGCCGATGTTCCGCGCCACCGTCAAATTCGGATAGAGCGCGTAGGATTGGAAGACCATCGCGATATTGCGGTTCTTCGGGTGAACCTCGTTCATCCGGCGGCCGTCGATCCTCACCTCCCCTGAAGTCGCGGACAGCAATCCGGCGATGATGTTGAGGATCGTCGACTTGCCGCACCCGGACCCCCCGAGCAGGACCAGAAATTCGCCGTCCGCAAGCGAGATGTCGATTCACTTCAGGACCTGGTTCGCGCCGTAGGACTTGTGCAGGTCGATGAGTTCAAGGGCGCTCATCCAGGTCTCCTCGGCTGGCCGGGCAACTGATAGCGGCGCGGGCGGGTCGAAACCGCCGTCGAAGCCAGACCCACGCCGCATTCAAGGCTGCGGCGAAGCGACAGGCCATGCGATTGGCCGACAAGGAAGCCGGCGTTGAACACGTCACCGGCGCCCACTGTGTCGACGACGGTCACTGCGGGCGCGGCCACCTCGACGCAGCCTTCGGCGGTGCAGGCCAGCGCACCCGCGGGCCCCAGCTTGACCACCACCAACGCTCCTGCTGGCATCCGCGACACCAGCGCCGCTGCCGCATCGGGCACTGCGGCAATGCCGGCGGCTTGGGTGACCTCGCTCTCGTTCAGCAGCAGGCAATCGCAGGCCCCCGCCCAGCCAAGCACCTGCTCGCGGCAGGTCGCGCTCCACCCCTCGGGCGGCGCGCCGGTGTCGAGCGCGGTGCGGATCCCCCGCGTCCGCGCCTCTGCAAACAGCGCGGGGTAGCCGTCTGACAGGCCGGGCAGGACGAATGACCCGCAGACCAGCAGCGTGCCGCCCTCCAGCCTTTGCCAGTCGATCATCCGCTTAGTTTGCGGCCAGTCCAGCCCCGACAGATGGCCCAGCGATGTGATGAAGGTCCGCTCGCTGTCGGGGTGGGTCAGGCCCACGGAAACGCCGGTGGCGCCCTCGGCAATGGGCCCGCCGTCCGAATGGGGCGCAAACTGCTCGCGCAGCCACGCGCCGAAATGATCGGATCCGGTATGCGCGGCGATCTGGTAGTCCACGTCCAGCGCGGTCCAGGCCAGCGCCACATTGCCTGCGGCGCCGCCGCACCGCACTTCGCCCGCCTCGACCACGACTTCGGATCCCGGCTGCGGCCAGCACGCGACGGGGCCCATCACGAGGTCGACATTCACGTTGCCGATGACGGCAAGAGGACTTGGCATCATCATTCTGTGGAGGTGACCTTCTGTGATCTGACAGGCGTTCCGACATCCGCAACCCGCCCGGCCGCGAAGCCGATCATCAGCCGCTGTGCGACCGGAAGCAGTGCGGCCAGTGCTGCAAGATCGGCGGCCTCCTCGACCGCGATCGTGACCGTGCCGGCGACCGGCGCCTGCCCGGAGGCATCAAGCATGACGACCGGCGAACCTGCCTCGACACAGCCTTCGGCAAGACCGCGCACCAGATCGGCGTCCGGATCGGCGGCGCGCAGCAGCACCACGCCGACCAACGGCCCCAGCATCTCCATCGGTCCGTGCCGGAACTGGCCGGACTCGAGCGCGTGGCACGGCAGGCGCGAAAGTTCGGTCATGCCCAGTGCCAGCACCTCGGCAAGGCCACAAAGCCGGCGCCCCGATGTCACCACCGTCCGAACCTGCGACAGCGCCGCGACGGCTCTGCGCACGTCCGGCTGCCCGGTCATGCCAAGGATGCGCAGCATAGGCGCGGCGTCGGCCCCGAGCGCATCCAGCACGGCGGCCTGCAGGGCGAGGGTGACCGTTGCGCTGCGGGTGGCGGCAAAGGCTTTCTCGACACCGCCCACGCCGATCAGGCTGGGCAGGGCCTGCGCAAGCGACGAAGCCCGGTCCATCGTCAGGCCGAACGCATCACTGTCCGGCGCCGTTTCCTGCAGCCAGCGTACCGCCTCGGCGCTTTTGCCCGATTGCGAGGTGACCAGTATCGTGCGGCCGGCCAATGGCAAAGGCTGGTCCAGCTGCTCGGACAGGGGAAGCGCAACCGCGTCGATGCCCAGCTGGCGGTAGATCGGTTGCACGGCCCGTCCCAGCCCATGCGAGGCGCCCATGCCCAGCAGCAGCAGCCGGCCGGTTCGCCGGATCGAAGCCGCGATCTGTGCAGCAAGATCCGTGGCGGCGGCAAAGCTCGCGATGGCATCGCCGTTCTGGCGCGCCATCTCCTGGTGCAGCGCTGCAAGCCCCGCGCCTTCGGCGTTCGATGTCGTCATCCCTTGACTCCTCCGGTGGTCAGGCCCGAGATCAAGGCCCGCTGCATGAGCAGGCCGAACAGGACGGGCGGCAGCGCAGCCAGAACGCCGGCGGCGGCGATGAGGCCGTAATCGGCCACCCGCCCCCCGGCCAGATCGGCAATCGCCACCGTCACCGTCTTGGCCCTCTGGTCCGAGGTGAACAGCAGCGCATAGAAGAACTCGTCCCACGCCAGCAGGAACGCGAACAGCGCGGCAGTGCCGATCGCCGGCGCTGCCAGCGGCAAGATGATGATCCGCAACATCTGGTCGAGCCGGGCGCCGTCGATCGCCGCAGCCTTCTCGATATCGCGCGGGATCGGATCGAAGCCCGACTTCAGCAGCCATGTGGTGAAGGGCGCGAGGATCGTCAGATAAACGAGGGCAAGCCCCAGCTTGGTGTTCAGCATCCCAAGCGCTGCGAGGCCCATATAGAGCGGCACCGCCAGCGCGACGGGCGGCAGCATGTAGGTGCCGATCACTAGCGACAGCGACCAGCCCACCGACGGATTGCGAGACACCGCCCACCCCGCCGGAACCGACACGGCCAAGGCGGCAAGCGTGGCAAGCGCCGCCACCTGAACGCTGTTCAGCAGCGCCGACATCAGCGCTGCGCCGCGGGAGTTCTGGGTCAATTCGGTCAACTGGCGATAGCGCGACCAGTCGGTTTCTGCCGGCCACCAACGCAGCGGCTTTGTTGTCAGATCGGCTGTCGATGAAATGCTCATGATGAATAGCCAGACAAAGGGCGCAAGGATCACGACGGCAACGACAAGCGCGCAGACATGGACGAAGATCGCAAAAACGGGGTTTCGGTGTTCCACTACATCTGCGCTCCGGCTGCCCTGCGGATCATCGCGGCATAGAGGGCGGCCAGCACCGTCACTGCCAGCGTCACGATCAGTGCCAGTGACGCGCCGGACCCGGCCCGCTGGAACGAGAACGCCTCCTGATATACCAGGATCGACAGCGTCCGCGTGCTGTTGGCCGGGCCGCCGCGGGTCATCACCCAGATGATGTCGAACACCTTGAAGGCCTCGATGGTGCGCAGAACCAGCGCCACCATCAGCGGCCCCATCAGATAGGGCATCATCACGAACCGGAAGCGGGCGAAGGCACCGGCGCCATCGACAACCGCAGCCGCACGGATGTCGCGCGGCACGGCATGAAGCGCCGCGAGGCCGATCAGCGCGACCAGCGGAAAGTTCTTCCACGCATCCGCCACCACCAGCGCGGCAAGCGCCCGCGACGGCTCGCCCAGCCAGGACTGATAGGACTCGATGATGCCGGTCTGCATCAGAAGCGCATTTAGTGCCCCATATTCAGGATTGTAGATCAGCCGCCAAAGGATCGCATTCACCACCGTCGGCAGCGCCCAGGGCAGGATCAGCAGCGCCCGCAGCAGGTTGCGGCCGCGGAATTCCTGCATCAGCAGCAAGGCGACCAGCACACCAAGCACCATCTCGACGGCGACGGAAATCACCGCGAACTCGGTGGTCACCACGAAGGCCCGCCAGAAGGCGGGACTGCCGGCGAGCCGGATGAAGTTGGCAAAGCCGACAAACTCGCCCCGGGTTCCCACCAGCCGGGCGTCGGTGAACGACAGGCGCACGGTATCGATCATGGGCCAGCCGATCACCGTCAGCATCACTGCCAGCAGCGGCAGCATCAGCAGCCACGGCCGTAGCCTGGTCCAAGGGTCGCTTGTCATGTTCGTGCATGTCCCGTGGGGCGGAAGGTCCGGCAGGCGGCAAGGCCGCCGCCGGACGGGTATTACAGCCCGCCGCCCGTCGTTGCGGATGTCAGCGCCTCGGCAGCAGTAGCCTGCCCCAGCAGGGCCTGCTGGATCGCCTGCTGCAGGGCAGCCGACATCTCCTGATAGGCCGCCGTCGTCGGGCGAGGATACATCGCGCCCAGGCTGATCTTCGCCGCAGCGATCAGCTCTTCCTGATCCTCCGTGACCGCAGGGTCGTCATAGGACGAGGCCCAGATTGGCAGGCTGAGCCGTGCATAGAGGTTCTGCTGTTCCTGCGAGGTCATGAAGACGATGTACTCCCAGGCTTCATCCGGGTGCTGGCTGGTGGTGGTGACGCCAAGACCCATCGACCCGTTGACGGCGGAAACGGTGCTGCGGCCCTCCACCCCGGGGGCCGGGACCACACCCACCTTGCCCGCGACCTTGCTTTCCTTGGGATCGTTCGCAAGGTTGTACATGTAGGTCCAGTTCAGCGCGAACGCGGCCTCGCCGTTCTGGAACAGCCTGCGGACATCCTCCTCGAGAAACTCCTTGGAATTGGGGTTCGTCAGGCCGGACGTGTAGCTGTCCACCATGTATTCCAGCGCCTCCAGGCCGCCGCCTTCGTTGAAGGCGGGGGCGCCGTCGTTCAGGAACCGCCCGCCATAGGCGCTGACCAGTGTGGTGTAGTCGCAGATCGCCGCCTCGGCCTGGGCCCAGCTCCAGACGATTGGGTGCTTCAGAAGCCCCTTCTCCTGGATCGTCTTCGCCTGCTCGGCCAGTTCGCCCCATGTCTTCGGCGGTGCGGCAATGCCCGCCCTTTCGAGGATGTCCTTGTTGTAGAACAGGTATTTGGTGTCGAGGATCCACGGGATGCCGTAGGATGCGCCGTCAAATTCCACCGTCGTCCAAGCGCCGGGAAGCACGCCGTCGCGCATTTCGGGGGTGATGCGGTCGCTTACGTCCACCAGCACGTTGTTGGCGGCATATTCGGCAGGCCAGATCACGTCGAACAGCACCACGTCATACCCGGCGCCGGACCCGAGGGCGAGCACGGTCTTGTCGTGAAGGCCTTCGTAGGGCACGAATTCGAGGCGCACGTCTATACCCGGATGCGCAGCCGTGAAGGCATCGGTCATCGCCCTGACATCCGCCTCGCTGTAGGCGGCCTGTGCCATGAACAGCGCGTTGATCGACGTGTCTGCCCACAAAGGCTGAGCGATCGCGGCTGCCCCAAGCGCTGTACCGGCCAGAAGCGACAGTCTCGAGGTATTGATCATCATCATATTCCGCCCTTTGTTCCCGCAGAAATCACGCCGTCAGTTCATGCGCACATGTACCGGGCCACGTTCTACATTAGGCCCAGCCTAAAAACTCGTATTGACGTGGATCAATGAGAGGCGAGACGGTTCTGCGAGGCGCCAAACGACTGGTCCCGCGATTTGCATCATGGGCCAGGCCGGGTGGCCGGAGCTCCACCCTCACGGCTACTTGCCCCTCATGATCCTCAACCATCAGTGCTCGATGACGGGGCGGCCGCTCCCTGGGCGGTCCGGCCTAACGGACCACCAGAACCGGCACGGTACTGTGGGTGAGGACCTCGGATGTCTGACTGCCCAGCAACAGCCGCCCGAGGCCGCGGCGCCCATGCGATGCCATGGCGATCAGGCTACACCCGCGCGAACCTGCCGCCTCGATGATGGCTTCGGCCGGAAGGGCATTCGGCACATGCAGCGTTTCGGCCGCGACGCCTATCCTGTCCGCAGCGGCTTTCGCCTCTTTGAGGATGTTCACCGCGAACTCCTTCCGGCTCGCGTCATGTGCCGCGATTTCTGCCGCTCCGGTGATCCAGCTATCACCGACGGCGCTGGCGTAGGCCGGAAATGGCTCCGTTACCGTGATGATGGTTACCTTCGCGCCGAGGATCTTAGCCAAGGCCAGCCCATGGTCGACGCCCTTTTTCGCGAGTTCCGAGCCATCGGTCGAGATCAGGATGTGGTTGTACATTCTTGCTGCTCCGGGTTCGGGCACGGAAAGCCCAAAAGCATGTGCCATCGCCCGCTGCTATGGCCTGCTTTAGTCCGGCCGGCGTCAGTGTGGAGCCAAGTCGCGGGCCGATCAAGGCCGAAGGCCGGCCTGATCCCGTATCACTTGCCTGTCGGGGATGTGACGGCGCCGTCTGCCGCATCAGGGTTCCCTTGCATCGTGGGGCTGACAGACCCGGGTTCCCTTGCGGCCCTCGACGATTGCGCGGGCATCTTGCAAGCGACCGATGCCTGCCATGCTGCCGCCGCCCCGCACGAAGTCGCACGCGGCGATGATCTTGGGTCCCATTGACCCCTCGGCAAAAGTCATTGTGTCCAGCGCGTCGGGGCTGATTTCTGAGATGGCAGCCTGATCGGATCCGCCCCAGTCTCTGAACACCGCTTCCACATCGGTCAGCATCAGCAGGACGTGAGCCTCCAGCGCTCGGGCCAGCAGACCGGAGGTGCGATCTTTGTCGATCACCGCCTCGACGCCTTGCATCTTGTTGTTCGCGCCACGCACAACCGGGATGCCGCCCCCGCCCGCACAGATCACGCAGACGCCGGCCTCGACCAGAAACCGAATTGGCGCGATGCCCGGGATCGCGATAGGCAGCGGCGAGGGCACGACGCGGCGCCAGTGTCCCGCGGCCTCCTCCACCATCGTCCAGCGATGCTTGGCTGCGATCTGTACCGCGGCTTCTGCGGTGTAGATCGGCCCGATCGGTTTTGTGGCGCGCTGGAAAGCGGGGTCTGCCGGGTCCACTTCGACCCGCGTCAGCAGGGTAGCGCATTCGGTGCCGGGTGGCAGGGCATTCATCAGCTCTTGCTCGATCAGGTATCCGATCATGCCTTCCGTTTCCGCGCCAAGGATATCCAGCGGCCAAGGGCTGTCAGGGGCATAGGCTGCCGAGCGTAGTGCCATAAGGCCGACCTGCGGCCCGTTGCCGTGAGCCACGATAATCTGATGATCGCGGGCAAGGTCCGCCAATGCAGCAGCCGCAATGCGCACATTGCCGTACTGTGCTTCGGCCGTCATCGGCTCGCCGCGTTTCAGAAGCGCATTGCCGCCGAGGGCCACCACGATCCGCATCGTCAAGCACCGATTGTGGCGACAAGCAGCGCCTTGATGGAATGCAGCCGGTTCTCGGCCTGCTCGAACACTACCGAGGCGCGGGACTCGAACACCTCGTCCGTCACCTCCATGCAGTCGAGGCCATGGATCTGAAAGATCTTTTCGCCCGTTGCTGTATCGCGGTTGTGATAGGCGGGCAGGCAGTGGAGGAACTTGGCGTGGCGATTGCCGGTCAGGTCCATGACCGCGCGGGTGACGGTGTAGGGCGAGAGCAGCGCAATACGTTCAGCCCAAACGCTTTCAGGCTCTCCCATCGAAACCCAGACATCGGTATAGACATAGTCGCATCCCTCCACCCCTTCAGCCAGGTTTTCGGTCCGCGTGATGCGCGCGCCGCTGCTTTCGGCCAGTTTTCGGCATTGGTCCACTAGTGCCTGATCCGGCCAGAGGCTTTGCGGACCACAGAGGCGGATATCCATCCCGATCAGCGCCGCCCCGACCATCAGCGACGAGCCCATATTGCCGCCAGTGTCCCCCAGGAAGCAAAAGGAAATGTCCGACAGATGCTTGTGCGTGTACTCGCGCATCGTCATCAGATCTGCGAGGATCTGCGTCGGGTGGAAATCGTCGGTCAGGCCGTTATAAACTGGCACCCCCGCGAATTCTGCCAGTATCTCTGCCTGCCCTTGACCGAAGCCCCGGTATTCGATGGCATCGTAGAACCGGCCCAGCACGCGGGCGGTGTCCTTCATGGTTTCCTTTGTGCCGATATGGCTGCCCGATGGTCCCAAATAGGTGACATGGGCGCCCTGATCGAAGGCGGCGACCTCGAACGCGCTACGGGTGCGGGTGCTGTCCTTCTCGAAGATCAGCGCGATGTTCTTCCCCGACAGTCTGCGCTTTTCGGTGCCGACGGCCTTCGCTTCCTTCAGGTTGGCTCCAAGACGAAGGAGATATCTTATTTCGTCCGCAGTGAAGTCCAGCAGTTTTAGAAAGCTGCGCCCGTGCAGGTTCTGTGGCATATGAACATCCTTTCAGAGGGGATCGCGGATTAGCGGGCATGTCATGCAGTGCGACCCGCCGCGGCCACGCCCGAGTTCTGCCCCGGATATGGTGATAACTTCGACCCCGGCCTTACGCAGGAGCGTGTTGGAGTGCGTGTTGCGGGCGTAGCCGGCCACGACGCCGGGGCTGATGCACAAGACATTGTTCGCATCGTCCCATTGCTCGCGCTGAACCTCATAGGCGTCGCCGCCGGTCGGAACGGTTCGCAGCTTCTTCAGGTTCAGCGCTTCCGCCACAACCTCCAGAAAGGGGATTGTCTCGGCCGTCACGCTTACGCCGCCTTTGTCATCTGGCCGCAGGGAGAAGGACCGGATCGCGTCTGTCACCTCGGCAAAGATGGTCACCAGGTCGCGGTCACAGAAGGTGAACACCGTATCGAGATGCATCGACGACCGCGCCCGCGGAAACTGACAGGCGATCACCCTTTCCGCCGCGCCGGCCGAGAACAGCGCCCGTGCCAGCTGCCCCACCGCCTGCGGCGTAGTGCGCTCCCCCATGCCGACCAGGACCGCGCCATTGCCGATGGGCATGACGTCGCCGCCCTCCAATGTCGCAAGTCCGTGGTCCACCGTCGGATCGCCGAACCAGATTGGGAAACTGGCCTCTCTGAAATCGGGATGAAAACGGTAAATCGCGGCAAGGTTCAGCGTCTCCAGTCGCCTTGCGGGCCAGAACATCGGGTTCAGCGTGACCCCGCCGTAGATCCAGCAAGACGAGTCGCGCGTGAAGAGTTGGTTGGGCAGGGGAGGAAGCAGGAAGTCATCGTCCCGCAGCATCGGCACCACAACGCCGGTGCTGGGGATCGGGAGTTCGGCGCGGCTCATGCCGCCGATGAGGAAGTTGGACAGCGGTTGGGCAGGCATCTCCATCAGGCAGGCCAGCAGATCGTCAGACAGGCCAATGCCCACCGTGTCGTCGGTAATTCGCGCCTCCAGGAGCCAGCGGCGGGCTTCCATGTCCTTCAGCACCGTCTCCAGCATCTCGCGCAGAAGCACGACCTCGACACCCCGCTCTCGCAGAACATCGACGAATGCCATGTGTTCGATGCGCGCCTGTTTGACCCAGAGGACATCGTCGAACAGAAGGCTGGCCGCATTGGCGGGCGTCAGCCGCGCCAGTTCCGTCCCCGGCCGGTGGAGCAGAACCCGGCGCAACTGTCCGGCCTCGGAGTGAACGCCGTAGGTCGGCGTCATGGTGCGGCTCCGAAGATCACTGCCAGGACGAGCGCGGCCATGATTATGAGCGTCAGTGCCAGAAGAAGCGGCCAGACAAAGCGCAGCCAGCGCTCGTAAGGCACCCTTCCGATCGCAAGCCCGCCCATGACGACGGCCGATGTGGGGGTGATGAGGTTCACCACGCCGCTCCCGGTGGCAAACGCAGTCACAACCAGTTCGCGTTGGACCCCGGCGAAATCGGCGACGGGCGCCAGAATGGGCATCGACAGCACTGCGAGGCCCGAGGTCGAGGGAACGAAGAATGACAGACCCACCTCGATCCAGTAGATGATCAGAATGAAGGCGGACGGCGACTGGCCCGCCACGCTGGTTTCTGCCGCATGCAGGATTGTGTCCGTGATGTGGCCCGCGTCCATGACCACGACAATGCCCCGCGCCAGCCCGATGATCAGCGCCACGCCCAGCAATTCGCGTGCGCCGTTCACGAAGCTGTCCACCAGCCTACCCTCTCCCAGCCGGGCAGTGATGCCGATGATGATGGCAGCAGCGAGGAACAGACCGCTCATTTCTGCCATCCACCAGCCCCCGACCGACACGCCCCAGACCATGATGCCGAAGGTCAGTGCGAACAGGGACAGAACGATTTTGTGCAGCCCGGAAAAAGTCGCCGCCTCGGCGGGGGCTGTTGTCAGAAAATGCGCCTCGTTCTGGGCCTTCCTGTCGTAAACCAGTGACTTGGTCGGATCGGCCTTTACCCTTGAGGCGTAGCGCATAACGAAAGCCACCGTGACGGCCCAGCAAACCACCAGAATTATCAGCCGCAACAAGAGGCCGTCAGCAAAGGTCACACCCGCCGCGTCCGAGGCGATGACGGTGGAGAACGCGTTGACAGTGGAGCCGAGAACCCCCACGCCCGCGCCCAGCATGATCACGGCCACGGCTGTCAGCGCGTCATATTTTGCGGCAATCATGACCGGGATCAGCAGAACGTAGAAGGCGAGCGTTTCCTCGGCCATGCCATAGGTCGTGCCCCCAAGCGCAAACAGCGCCATCAGGATCGGTATCATCCAGCTTTCGCGCCCCTTCAACCTCACCATGGCGCGCGCGATCCCGGCATCAATGGCGCCCGTGGCCGTGACCACGCCGATAAACCCGCCAATGATCAGCACGAAGAGCGACACGTCGATGGCATTGGCGGTGTATTCGACCGGGTTGTAGAAGCCTGAGATGGGGGCTTTGATGATATCAAAGATGCCCTGTGGGTTGGCATCGGTCAGTCCATAGGTGCCCGAGACTGGCACGTCCTTGCCCAACGCCGCGGACGGAACGCGCTGATATTGGCCCGCTGGAACGATCCATGTCAGTGCTGCGGCCAGGATGATAAGCGAGAAAAGAATGGTGTACGCAGAGGGGAAGCGGAATTGCGGTCTCTCGGTGGGCGGCATGGAGATGCTCCTTTTGACGACCTGTGTAAGTTAGCGTAGGGCAGGCGCGTTGAAGGGACGTTGATTCAGATCATTGAGCCTGCACGCGCTTCATTGCCAAAGTTCTTGCCGCCGCCCTGCCATCACGTGCTCCCGGCCGCGCATGTGGCACCCGGTCTATGCCCCATGTGACATGCCGGGCGCGGAGCGGCCGGCGACATCTCGAAATGAAGCTCGACTGGCTTTGATCGGGCGCTTGCGGATTCCGGATAATGCAATAGGCTGGATACTTGACAACAGGCTCGCGACTCAATTTGCCAAAGGCATTGCGGCTTCAATTTTGAGGGATCTCTCTGTCCCGCACTATAGGGGCGCAGTGCAGGCTATTGCAGTCGAGTATCAGGTAGTGTTTGCGGCTGACTGCCGAATGAAATTGGCTTGAGACTCACCGTGACGCGCCCCCGCGGTCGGATCGACCTGCAGCGCCTCGGCCGTCCACCGTTTGATGCTGTCGTCCATAGTCACACTCATCGCTACCTTCTCCTTTGTAGCATGAGCAGATTTTCACTGGGTCGATACACGAACGCTTACGGAAAGAAGGTTAAATGGACACCTGAGAAAATGCCGGCCGCCTGGGGTAGGCGACCGGCAGTCAGGCTGGGCAGTGAGGTTCCGTGAGTGGTCCTCCCGCCTTCGATAGCAGAGCAGCCGGCGGAGGAAGAGTTGTCGCGCGGCGAGGCGGTGCTATCTTTTGGCTATTTCCGCCAAACCAAGCGTCTATGCCGACAGACGCGACCGCATCTCAAGAAGTGTTGCCTGACCACACTTGTCGATGGCTTCAACCAGTGCCGAGCGATCCTCTATGACGCCCGCTTCAGTTTCGCTGAGCAACACGCGCAGGCGTAAGGCCCCGAGCACTGCGGCTGCGCCACCAATTCGATGCGAAAAGGAAGAAATTCCGGCCGCATCTGCGCTGTCAGAGCGCAGGTATTCCAACAACTTGGCCAGTTCTCTCTCGAGATCGGTCATCGCGGCCATATGGCGCGCGGGGTCCAGCAAGCTGCATAGGTCGCCGAAGACTGCCGTGTCGATAAGCGGCGCCTGCTGCGGCGCCTCGGCAGGTTCTGCTGCGACCTGAGCTGCACCCTGCACTAGCGGCGCCGGCCCCCTCCGAGAGAGCAAATCCTGCAGCTTGGCCAGCGTGATTGGCTTGACGATCACCTCATCCATACCGCTCGCGCGGAAGCGCGCCAACTCTTCGGGGAAGGCGTGCGCGGTCAATCCGACAATTGGGGTTGACGCAGAGGCGCCACCACCGCGAATAAGGATTGCTGCCTCGATACCGTCCATCACCGGCATGCTGATGTCCATCAGCACCATGTCAAACCGCTTTGTTTGCGCATGCTCCACCGCCTCGGACCCATTGACTGCCTCGGTGACGTGGTGGTGGCAGTGCTCCAGCATTTCGCGCAGCACTTCCCGATTGATCACGTTATCTTCGGCCACGAGAATCTGGAGGCCCTGCAGTGCGACCGGTGCGGCGCCAGCCGGGATCCTGACAGGGGTGCGCGACGCCTTGCCTTCGTCATCAGGGATGACAAGGGGCACTGTAAACCAAAAGGTGCTGCCGACGCCCAGGCGGCTTTCCACCCCTATCTCGCCTCCCATGACCGCAACGGCCCGGCGCACAATGCCCAGACCCAACCCGGTGCCCTGACGGTCGCGGGAATAGCTGCCATCCAAGGTCTCGAAGTCTTCAAAAATTCCAGCAAGTTTCTCTTCGGGGATGCCTATGCCGGTGTCTGACACCTCGACACGCAGGATCGGCGTGCCATCGGGCAGGGTCGAGAACTGGGCGCTGATAGCTATCATGCCAGTATCGGTGAACTTGATCGCGTTACCCAGCAGGTTGAACATCACCTGCGCAAACAATCTGCGATAGCCTTGCATATGAGGCGCCGCCGCGGATGGCAGCGAGATCTGCAGCGAGTTGTAGCGCTGCTCGGCCATCGGCCGCGACTGTTCCACAATCTCGAGGATCAGTCCGATCGCGTCAAAGGTGCCACGTGCCTCCTGCAGTTGACCTTCGTCGAGCCGTGTCAGTTCCAGAACATCGTTCACCTGTTCGAGCGCCGACAGGCTGCAGCTGCGGGCGAGCCGCAGGAAGTGCGCCTGCTTGTCCGAGAGTTCGGTGGTTTCGGTAACGATATCGATCGCTGCGACAAGCCCGTTGAGGGGGGTGCGCATCTCATGGCTCATTACCGCCAGAAACCGCGATTTCGCCTCTTCGCTACGAAGCGCAGCATCGCGGGCACGTTTGAGATTTGCCTCGATCCGAATCCGCTCCGAGATGTCACGAAAGAAACCGAAATAGATCACCTGCCCGCGCACATCGTGGTCCGACACGACGGTGGCCTCCACAGGAACTTCCTGCCCGTCCTTGCGCTGCGCCACCAGCACCCGGCGGCCTCGGTTCACGATCGAGCCGCCCTGTCTCAAATCGGATGCTGCCAGCGCTTCAGAATGCCCTTCGCGCAGTCTTTCTGGGATCAACAGCGTCACGAAGTCAGCTCCAAGAGCTTCTGCCCGACTGAACCCAAAGATCGACTGAGCAGCCGAGTTATAGGTAATGATCCGCCCACGAGCATCGGCGACAAGCACCGCATCCAACGATGCTTCAATCGCCTTTTCAATATTTGCCTTCATGCGCTCGTTTTCTGCAGCGCGGATCTGAAGTCTGTCCAGCAGCACGATAGTGCCGCAGGCAACGGCCATCAGCAGCAAGATCAAGAACACCGACAGCGACGAATACTTGTGCAGCAGGTCCTGCAGCGCCTCACGACGGCTCGCAGAGTCGTTCACCATTAACATGAGTGCGTTAAGGGAGAAGTTGCGCGTGGCTTCCGCCTGCTCTTCGACCTTCGAGATCAGCAACGGCAAGCTGGCACTCAACTGCGGGTCGGGCAGATCTACGAGCGTTCCAAGCGCACGAATGCTGGTATCGAGCCGATGCCAGTCCTGCCGCAGACCATCGGCGCCGAACCAGCCTGCTTTGTCCATGTTGGCACTGATCGTATCGGCGCGACTGAACAGCACGTCATAGCGGCTGCGGACCTGCAACAGATCCGCAACCTGATGGGGCACCTGCGTGGCCCGCAGCGTTGCCTGATGGAACTTCAGAAGGTCGACCTCGATCTGACTGATCAGCCAAGTCGTGTTGTCGGTCTGTGCCGCCTGCACCCGTTCGACGTTCCGCTGCACCTCCGTTCCAGCAATCGCCAGCGCCAGGACTCCGGTCAGCACCGCGGGCACCAGCAGAAGTGTTGTTGAGCCACCCCACCGCTTCAAGCGACCAGTGCGTCCCAAGCGTGCCGCACGCTTCCTCACGTCGCGGGTGCTTCAATGCGAATAACTTGCCAGATGCTGCGAGCATAAATCGTCTCACTGCGAAAAGCGGGGTCATGATCGTAGGGATACACAAGCCAGAGCGGACCCTTCTCCCGCAGAGAGAAAGGGCGGCCGTCGATCCGAGTTGCAAGAATCGGCACGCGCTCCGCGAGATCCTCCAGGTTGATGCTTACCCGGTAGTCGTTGATCGCAACCAGCTCCACGCTGCCTTGCGAGATGCTTGCCGAAGAGAGCACATCGACCAACGGCGGCCCCGAAAAGGTGGACCGCCCGGCGGTCCAGAGTGTGGAGGTGGTGAAGCTGTGCTGCGGTAGCCCTTCAAGTTCAGCCCGGCCGAACACTCGCTCACCCTCGCCGCTGTAGACAGTCAGCAGCGTGACATCCTCCCCGAAAGCGGCGGTGCGGCTCATCAGCAGTGCCGCTCCTGCGGCAAGCAGCCGGCGCCGCCCTAGTCGCACCGCAACGCCGCCTTCTAGCAGCCGGTGATTCATCAGCGCATCTGACATGTCAACATTCGTCCTTGCTGTTGGGCGACCATCGCCTACCGCTTTTCGCGCCGGCGGGAACTGTATCTAAAGTATAGCGGCCACTCAGACGGCTGCTGGCAGCACGACTGGGCGTCCTGGCGTTTACACTTTCGACGCATGCGGATAGCTGCTGCGCAACTTGAAGTCACTGGAAAAGAGGCAGTGTAGGCGATGGCAAACCAGTTTCAGAGCGTTTCGGTGAGCGATGGTGTGGGGGCGCAGACCCGCATACTCATCGCAGACGATCATCTGCTCGTGAGGGAAGTCGTCGCTAGCTATCTTACCGCAAATGAAAATGCCGTGGTTAGCGGCGCCGATAGTCTTGGCGACGCGCTCGCCGCCATCGCTGCGCAAGAGCCGTTCGATTTGGTGATGCTTGATCTCGGCATGCCGGGAATGAACGGCTTGGTCGGTCTGACCCAGGCGATTGCCGCAAATGCTCAGCGGCCAGTCGTGCTGTTCTCGGGGCAAGCCTCGCGCGAAGTGGTCTTCGAAGCGCTGGAGCTAGGTGCGGCGGGCTTCATCCCCAAAAGCCTGTCTGCCCGCTCACTGATCAATGCGGTCAAGTTTGTCATGTCTGGAGAAATATTCCTACCCGCGAACTACCATTCTGCTGTGCCAGTCACGGCGCCTTCGGGCAAGGCGATCAATGGTCGCGAGATACAGGTCTTGCGGGGAGTCAGGAACGGGCTGATGAACAAGGAGATAGCCCGGAACCTGGGCCTGAGTGAGGCCACCATAAAGATGTATGTGCGCACAATCTGCGCCAAGCTGGGTGTCAAGAACCGCACGCAGGCGGCTCTCATGGCGGCAGAGTTCCTGCCGGAACAGTGAACGGCGAAGCTTCAAGATTGCCCGTCTTCGCGGCCACACCAGATCAGGTTGTTGCGGGCGGCTTCGACAATCGCCAGTTCCAGCGAAGCATGGCCTACGGGGGCGCGCAAGGTCACGTCACAGAGGCGCAACCGTTCGGTGGAATAGTCGCTGGCCTGCACCTTCGCGGAAAGCAAGATCATCGGGATGCATGGATTTGCGTCTCGAAGCGCAATTATGTCGTCGAAGGCAACAGAGATACCGCCAAGGCTGTCCAGGTCCACGATGAATAGCGAGACACGGAGCGCACCACGTCTTGTCGCTCTCGGAGCCGCATCAAAGGATCTGCAGCGCACCGCGCCGATCATCGCTTCATTAAGCCATTCTTCGCAGATTCCAACGTTGGCATCGTTGGCTGCAATCAGCAGAGAGGGTCCGTCATCGAGCATCTCGAAGAACCTATGACTACAGGCAGTTGCTTGCGCCTGGCAGGAGGCCAATGGGTCACTTGAAAGGTGATTGGTTGAGTTGAGCGAACGGTGCAGCGGTTGGGGGCGTGCGATCAAAGCCCCTTCGTTCACAGCCCCGATCGGTTTGTTGCGAACGGCGAAAGGCTGGGGGCAATGACGAACGAACAGGTGCATTATCGTTCGGGCCCGGACCGAATTTACAAATTGCTGCATCGTTTTTCCCCATCTTGCAGAAGACACCGATAAGGCGCCCGTTTCCGTGATCGGAATGCGCTTAGCTAAGCGAAACCCCTATGCCAACCACCCTCAGCGACGAATTCGACACCATAAAGAAGTGGTGCGAGCAAATCAGCCGCTTTAATGGACGCCTCCAATTGCGATGCCGCTGCTGGCGCCAAAAAACGCTGGCCTAGCTGCGAACTCGCAGATCTTCCGTCGAGAAGAGAAGCGTTGGGCGCGTGTATTGGGCACAGTAACCATCCGCCGCACTCCCCCTACTGATCGAAACACTAGGCACCGACGAAGCGGCGCACAAACTAGCGAGCGGATGGAGTATCGGTGCAAAAGATGAGAGGCTTCACCTTTCGATACATACGGGCCGCGGGATTATGCCGGCCATTTATTCCTGGCCACAGCCGCGACCCCTGGGCGAACGCCTTCTGATCAATCAAGCGGCGATGCCTCTGCGGGTTTAAACCGATGTGCGGTGGCAAAGCAAAACCAGTTGCGGCGCAATATGGCCCGGGACCACCTCAGGCCCTTTCGCCACTGAGGCTGCGCATAGTCCCTCTTTCGCCGCGAAAGCAAGCCCGCTTGCGCCTGAACGATATACGAAGGATAGATCCGGAAAGGGCTCGTCTCATGATAGCTTGTCCGTCACCAGAGCGCCACTGCAGTGGCGGGCGATTCCCTCGAAACTGAATGAGACAACCGGCGAAAGATTACCTGATATGGTCGAAGGCTTGGCGAACGTCAAATCACTCAAGCGAGCTAGGCTCCAAGGCTTCCAGCGTATTGGATACGATTACAGGCAGATTTCTCCACCTGATGACGAAAGCGAAGGGCCGGGTATTGGCTATTTCTTCGCCTTCGCATTGATCGGGGGGATTTCCGGCTACGGCGCTGCCACGCTTGGTGGTCAGACATATTTCTGGGCTGCCATGCTCTCCATTGTCGGTGGCCAAGCGCTTGCGGTGACTGCCGCTGTTTTCATCGCCCTTAGACGCTGACCGCATCAACTGGACTGCCGTCACGCAGCATCCCGGCGTCCACCGATTCGCGGAACTTCCGTGTCGCACGAATAGCCTGGATCTGGTCCAGCACAGCGCAGCACAGCCTGCTCCAGAATCCGAGAAAATCTGTGACTGGAGTGGGGATGGCAATCCCTTCGAGATGAACTGTAATCGTCAAGCCGGACCGCTTCAGCGACTCGCTCCGTTTACGCTTCCTCCGTTAACCGTGCCTATGACGGTCGTGACAGTGGTGGAGATCCGAGCGCTTTGTCCAGAGACGCTGTTTTTTACGCGCCCCGTCACCTCCATGGCGTTAGTAGACATATTGAGTGCGAGGGCTGCGGAATCTGGTCCGCCGCCCAACTGCGAAAGGGAAAGAGCCCTCGCCCTCGCCGTTTCGGTCGAGACCTCTTGCAGCGCAAGATTGGCGCCGATGCTTACCCCTGCCAAGGACATGTCGACTTGGGCTTCTACGCCGCTTTGAACCCATGCAATATCAATACGTGTCACGATTTCACCAGCATTCACGGCTCCCAGCACGGTCGCGTTGATTTCGTCGATGCTGACCAGATCTCTCGATGCATTCGCATCATAGACATATACTATCGCTGCGGGAATCAGGTCCGGCAGCAGGAGACCGTTCACAATATTGGTGACCGAGCCATCAATCCGGCTAAGCACCAGGTCCCGCGCGCGGTCAAGGCGACGGCCATCCTCCGCCTCTTCGAAAAGGGAGAGCTGGCCGCCGGCAGGAAGCGAGAACAGTGCGCTTCCCGGTGGATAGATGCCGGCAGCCAATCCACTGCGGCCCATCTCGTTTGCCAGTGCTTCCGATACTACGAGGCCGGCAGTGCCCGCGGTTGCAAATACAGGGTTGCCGGCAAGAGAATACCCGACAATCACCCGGTCACCTGGCTGTAGCCCGCGCTGCATTTCCAGTATTGAACCGGACGTCGAGGCAACGTTTGCCAACACGGCCGAGAGCGGCGAGATTCCCATATCGGAGATCCGACCGAGGACTGCATCGATCGTGGAAGCCTCGGCACTGACCGTTGAGAGCATGACGACCGCACCGGCGAACACCGCGACTTGCCGCTGGCGAAGTGCGTCATGCAATTCAGGGGCCTGTGACCGCAGAGGTGGACAACGCAACATTTATTGAACCCGTATTGGTTGCCCCGATTGCTGACGTAGACACGCTCCCCGCCTTGAGGGTCGCTGGAGAGGATACCATGGAAACCGAACCGAGCACGTTCGAACGGTTTGAGGCGGCGTTCAAGGCGACCACACCATACCCTGGCATTACTGATACAGAGGAAGCCGTCGCTGACTCCGGCGCAAGAAGCACGCGCTGATGGTCGACCTCGACAAGTCCGACATTATTGGCACCAATGCTTGATGTCGAGACTTCAACCTCAAAACCTAGTGGAGCGCCAGCGTCCGCGGGTTCAGTGACGGTTACTGCCCCGGCACTGGATGTGCCTTCTGGGTCGCGAGAGGAGTGGGTGATGACCGTAATCGAGCCATCGACCGTCGTCGTGACCTCTTCCACCGCCGGATCGCCCTGCTCGGCGTAATTCACATGCAGCCCGTCAAAAACCAGAAGCGGGCCAGCCTCGATGCGCGCCAGCACACGGTCCAGAACCGTCTCCGCCACAGCAGTTGTTGGACAAGCGATGAGAAGCGCAGATATCAGGGCAAATGGGCGCAGCGCGCTTATCGGATGCATGGGGTCTCCTTGGTCGAAGTGACCGGGGCGCGAGGCGCTCGCTTCGTGATACCGTCGGCCACGGTGGCGGTTGAGCTGTCGATGCTGAACACTAGGATCTCGGTGGCCGCTCCGCCTTCGGTGACGGATGCGATGGTTTCGAACGAGGTGATCGCGGCGGCTTTCGCGGCGGCCTCTGCCTCAGCCAAGGTGCCGGTGACGCTGCCATAGCTCCAGCTTTCGGGTGTCGATGACACCGCCGGTATTTCGAACACGTCGATCACCCATGCGCGCAAGGCAGCGCGGGCCGCCGCTTCGTCGCCCATGGGGTTTCCCTGGAAATACCAGTCTCCCTCTATTTCCACTACGTCGTAAAAATAAAAGTCTTCCACCATCATCGCCACATAGTCTTCGCGTGCGGCGATCGCAGAGACCTCGAACTCGTAGGCCACGCCGTAAAAGCCATAGCACGCTTCAACATGTTCGACGGCGGCGAGCTCGGCGCTGACAAGCGTGTCCATCGCATCCTGAAAGGCCTCGGCCGTCACTTGGGCCCCGTCGAGCATGTAGACCGGCGCAGCGCCCGGGCCGGTTTCGCTTCGCGTGCCGTCGATGCTCTCGGCGATGTTGGCGAAGGTGCCGTTGACCGCCGCGAGCTTGGTGGAGCTGTCGATCTCGCTCAGCACGCGTTCAAGAACCGACTGGGGCAGATGCGGGGCCCGCGAAGGCGACGAGCGCGACGGCGGCGGTTGCAAGAGCTGTCTTCATGGTGGCTCCTATTGGCATCCCCGGCTCTGGCCGAGAAGAGCTGTTTCTGGTGCGAAAGAACGGCGACCGGCCGCTGACAGAGTTTTTTGGACGCGCCGGGGGTGCTGAAGGACCCGGCCGGATCAGAGCTGCGACGCACCGGTGGAGACGATGCCGGACACGGCGGCGTTCACGCCCGACACGATCGTGCCGGTGTTGACCGCGCCCAGAACAGTGGTCGCGGCATCGCCGACCGAGCCGTTGACTTCGGTCATGCTGTTGCGGATCGAGCCGTTCACGCCTGTCATGTTCGACGCGACGTTCAGCACGATGGCGCCGCTGTCGGCCGAACCACCGATCTGGTCGACGAGCAACGACAGGGCGCCGGTCGAGGTGGTCTTGGCTTCGTCCACGGCCTGGTTCACACCCAACGTGATCTCGCCGGTGTTGACCGCACCCAGAACGGTGGTGGCCATGTCGCCGAAGTTCATGGTCGGCATGTCCCATTCGGTGGCCGAGACGCCGGCATTGGCGATGGCGACCTGGGTGGCTTCGCTGATGCCGTCGACCACGTTGGCGATGGAGCCATCGATGCTGCCAACCGTCCCGCCCGACCCGCCCGGCACTGCCGTGAAATATGTAGCAGCCAATAGGTCTACGAAATTGTCTACATAGGCGAGCGCTTCTGCCTCGGTCGCAAATTCCGATCCATCTTCGCTAAACACGTATACGCCACTTACGATGCTGATCCAACTGGCGGCTATGTCTTTTGCCGTGCTCACCATGTCCGCATATTCTGCAAGCGAGATAGGGTTCCCGTCGGGATCGGTGTAAGAGGCGGTGCCACCGCTGCCAACGGTGCCGCCGATGTTCTCGGCGATGTTGGCGAAGGTGCCGTTGACCGCGGCGAGGTTGGTGGAGTTGTCGATCTCGCTCAGCACGCGTTCAAGCACCGACTGGGCCGAGGCGTGGCCAGCGAAAGACACCAGCGCGACGGCGGTGGTGGCGAGAAGTTTCTTCATGGGTGTCTCCTGCTGCCGCTTCCGGCTCTGCCGTGAATGAGCTGTTGCTGACGTGGACGCGACACACCGTTGACGTAGTCCAACTGGAGCGGCCGGGGCGCGCGAGGCGCCCCGGCCAGGGTTTATTCGGCCCCGAAGGGCCGTTTGGCTTACAGGCCGCCGGTCTGCGACGCACCGGTGGAAACGATGCCGGCGACGGCAGCGTTCACGCCCGACACGATCGTGCCGGTGTTGACCGCGCCCAGAACGGTGGTGGCAGCGTTGCCGACCGAGCCGTTGACTTCGGACATGGTGTTGCGGATCGAGCCGTTCACGCCGGTCATGTTCGACGCGACGTTCAGCACGATGGCGCCGGTGTCAGCCGAACCACCGATCTGGTCGACGAGCGACGACAGGGCGCCGGTCGAGGTGGTCTTGGCTTCGTCCACGGCCTGGTTCACACCCAGCGTGATCTCGCCGGTGTTGACCGCACCCAGAACGGTGGTGGCCATGTCGCCGAACTCGAACGTCGGCATGTCCCATTCGGTGGCCGAGACGCCGGCATTGGCGATGGCGACCTGGGTGGCTTCGCTGATGCCGTCGACCACGTTGGCGATGGAACCGTCGATGCTGGTGGTCTGGAAGATCACCGACTCGTCGTAGCCTGCAGCGAACGTCGTCGCCGCGCCCGAACGAGCCGTCGCCACCGCGGCCACGTAGGTGTTGTAGGCGGCCAGGGCCGTGTTGTAAGCCGCAACAGCTTCAGTATCCCCAAGGTCGAGGCCTGTGCTGTCGGGCTGGGCCACGACGGTCACGCCGGCAGCAGCCGCATCCTGGGCCGCGACGAGCGAAGCCGCATACTGGTCAGCCGTGAGCATGTTGCCGTTTTCGTCGTAGTAGACGGTCAGGGCGGTGGTGCCGCCGATGTTCTCGGCGATGTTGGCGAAGGTGCCGTTCACCTGGGCCAGATTGGTCGAGTTGTCGATTTCGCTCAGCACACGCTCGAGCACCGACTGGGCCGAGGCGGCGCCTGCGAAAGCCACCAGCGCGAGGGCGGATGTTGCAAGAAGGTTCTTCATGGGTAGCTCCTGTTCAGTCCTCCAGCCCTTCCTGGCGGACTGTAATATGCGGCAAACGAAGGGGCCGCGGGTCTCCGCTACTGCCTGTGGGATGGCGGTAGCGAAACGATGGGCGCCAGTGTGGCGCTATTCTTATGGCTGTGCATTGCCGGCCCCTCCGAGGCGTTTGTCCTCGGGCCTGATCGGCGGTTCTTCCGGGATCGGCGCGACGGCGGGCGCAGCGGGTGCGGCGGCAGCCTTCTCGGTGGCAAGCTTCTGGGCGCCTTGGGCCGACGCGATCGCCTTCTCCACCAGCGTAGCGACGGCATCACCTTCGGGCCCGGCCAGGCCTTGCGCGGCCGCGGCCCGAAGCGCCTGTATGGCGAGCGTCATGTAACGCAGCGCCTCGTCTGCCGCCGCATTGGCCTCATCGGGGGACTTGGCGGTCAGCACGGAGTCGGCCGCAGCAATGGCTTTGGCAGCATAGGAGGTCGCGGTATTTCCAAGCCGGCGCGCCTCGGCAGACACCTGCAACGGCGCGGAAGGTTTGGCCTGCTGGCCCGGCTGTCCACCGGGCGGGGCTGCTTCGGCCGCCTTGCTCGCCTCGATCGAGGCCGCCCTCGCGACTGCCAGCACAGAGCTGTCTCCGGCGCGATAAGAGGCATCGCTGCCGGCAAGGGTGACACCCTCCTTGCCGACCTTGTCTGCGCACGGCTCGACGCTTGATGGGTCAAGAACCTGCGCAAGAAGGTCGAAAGTCGCGTAGGAAAGGACCTGGCGGAGTGCGTGGTGCAGCGCCTCGCGCTCCATGCCACCGATATCGATCGCGACGAGCGTATCGTCGAAGAAACGGTCCGTCGAGAAGCCAAACTCTTCGGTATAGATCTGCTTCTGCATCGAGGTGTTGGCAACAAGTTCGCCGCTGTGGGCGGAGGTCATCGCCAGATCAAGCCCAATGAGGATGCGTGACTGCCGATAACGCGGGCCGACACCCGCCAATTCGATCTCGGCCCCTCCGCCGGGAATGAAGTCAAGGCTGTTGATGCTGCCCGTGACATAGAAGTCTGACGGGCTCAGCGACTTGATGTTGCTGATACCCCAGTTGCTCTCGGCAAGCGCGATGTTGGGATCCCGCCGGTTGACAACGGTAAGACCAGCCGTGAACAGGGCCGACTGGATCATGTCTCCGGCGCCCTGAGTGACGAATTTGCCGCTGCCACCGTCGGAATACTGCTCCTTCCCGGTGGAATCGGTCACGTTACCTACAGAGAATGCCAGGTCATTCCCAATGCGCCCTTTGAGGCACCGCAAGGCGGGATCAAAGGGTGTCACGATATTACGGACGGGCGGACCCTGAACCAACTCAGTATCTTTCTTTGCCGGGGTCACAGACCCTGGAGACGGAAATGTGCAGGCCGATAGAGCGACACTCATCATGAGGGCTGTCCGCAGGTAAAATTGCAATTCGTCGGCTCCCTCAGCAGCCGAGCGCATTCAGATCGTAAGGATAGTCCGAGCCGAGAGATGAGATGGACCCGTCGACACAGCCTTCGGTCTCGGCAGAATTGACAGCGTCCACCGTATTACCGTCTCCGCTCACCTCGATCGTGGTGCTTCCCGTATTCAGCGATCCGACGGCATAGGTGTTTTCTCCGATGTCATCGCCGATCTGGTAATCGGTGGACACCGCTCCGCTGTCGGATGTCGCCTCGACATAATTGTAGCGATTGTCATATTGGGTGTTGTAGGTGACGACCGAAGTCGGGTCCGTACCCTCTTCCGCCTGCTTGATGATTTGTGCTTGCTGGAGCGCGATGCTCCGGTCCGAGGCAGTTCCGAATCCCCAGTTGCCGGACCACGACTGTCCAGCAGAGCCGTATGTTTGGGCCTGAACCAATGACGGCGTGGCAAAGATCGCCAGCAGTGCTGCTATATATGACCGCCTCATTTTCTCAGCTTCGAGGCATCTGTTTCAGATACCTGCCCATCTTTTACGGCGTGAGCTCCACCCCCCGCCGGGGTATTTTCTCCCGTGGATGAAGCTTCGTCGACACCATCTTCCGTTTGACTTCCCTTCGCACCCTTAGCGGCTTCCGCTTCGGCTTCCTCCCTCTCCGGTCCCGATGACGGAGAGCCCGGCGCCCCCCCCGTGCCCCCTGTTCCGCCCGTGCTCCCCGCCGCATCTCCGTCGCCCTCTGCGGGAATGGCACCCACCTGGGAAAGATTGGTCGCGGGAAATGACGGCGGGCAGGGAAAATATGGAGTGTATTTGTCATATGGCATCACATAGCCAATTGGGACAACATAACATGGTGCATGTTGCTGCTGAGGAGTCGGCGCGCACGCTGCTAGAAACGTCGCCGCAATGGTGAGCGCCAACGACATGGATTTTCCCAGAACCATCTTATCTACTCACCTGCCATTGCGCATTTTATGCGTCTTTTACAGGCCTAACCTCTATCCCGCTTGGCGTCCCCTGATCTTAAGTTTGATTGGCGCTAACTAATTTGATTGGCGCTAACTAAAGTGTATAGGCGGTCACGTGGCCCCCCAGTTTGCCGCGTTCAGAAGCCACTCTTTTCTGAGGTTTTGTCCCTCACGGCCGGTCGAGGAATTCCCATGACGTTAGGCCCCTCGGACGTGGCCGCCGACCGCCGATTGGCGCCGGTCTCGGGGGATTACGTGATCCTACCCGAGGTGATCTCGGCCGAGCCGCTGACGCTGGTGCCCCGCCCCCGACCAGGCCTTCGAGGCGTCGCTGTTCTGGGCCTTACAGGTCATGCTGAACGCCGATGTCCACGGCGTCACCTCGGCCAATGTCGATGCCATCGTCGCGGACCTTGCCCAGCAACTGGCCGGTCTTCAGCGGCTGTTCGGCGCCACCTCTGCCACGACCGACATGACCGCCAAGCTGGGCCTGCCGCAGGACTGGGTCTATCAGGTGATCAAGCAGGTGGGTTCCTATGGCAAGGTGTTCGACCGGCACCTCGGTGCCGCCACGCCCTTCGGCCTCGACCGCGCCAGGACCCTCAACGCCCATGTCGCGGATGGCGGTCTGATGTATCCCTATCCGATCCGCTGATTGCCCCTTCTGAGCGCCCCGGCACGAGGGGCGCGCAGCCCAGCCAAGGACATGCAATGCCCGAAGACCACTGCGCCGACGGCGCCTTCAGTTCGGTGCGCACCATCTGCGCCTTGGGGCGGCCGCATCATCACCATGGGCTTCTCGGCCTCGACACCGATTTCCGCGGCCAAGCCTGTATCAATCCCGACCTGCTCGCGACCCTGACCGAGGCGGGAGCAGCTGGGATGAAGCTGCTACTGGTCCATGCCGTCGACGATGAGCTGCCTACGCGCGCCATCCGCATGCTGCGCCATGCGACCAAAGCGCGGAACCTATGGATGATCGCCCTGCCGATCAACGATTACGGCGTTCCAGGCGCGGCCTTCCTCCGCAACTGGTGCCCGCTGCGACCGCTCTTCGCACAGGTCTTCGCCGCGGATCGTGCCGTCGGAATGTGCTGTTGACATGGCGCGAGGCGCTGCGAGCCGGTTGCCGCCATGCACTTGGTGGAGGCTGGCAAGACGCCGCGACGCGGTCGTAATACTGCGAGACCAATTAGTGGAGACCGTGGAAAACGAGCAGCAATATCGCTGCGTCGAGCACAATGCGCAGCAGTTTCGGGTGGCCGCGTAGGGACCGGGGGGGGTCACACCGCGCAGAGCAGCTCCGGTAGGGAACGACTGTTGCGCCCTCCCGCAACCAAATTACCGAAGAGTAACAAAGACTTATGCGGCACCCCACAGGGGCGCTTTTTGCGTTCCGCGTTTTACAGCAACGCCACATCAACGTTTGAAGAGTCCCCCGAAAAGCGGTAGGCGAGGGCGCCCCAGATGCACGTGGCAGCATCGGGCCATGACCCAGGTCGTGAAGACCCTACGGCGATAGCAAGCACAGGCACCGCGTCATCCAACCAGCCCTCGATCTCCCAGGGCGAAAGGTCGAGCGCCCGGCTGGCCTCGGCCACCAGCGCCGCCTTCCGCTTCGCCGTCCACCGTTTGATGCTCCCTCGTCCATCGTCAAACTACTCATCGCTACCTTCAACGCGCCGGCTGCAGCTCATGCGCCGCCGCCTACGGGCTGCCTTTCAGCCCACGCCATTTCGTCGCCAAGGCAGGACACGGTCTTGCAGAGACGCGTCAAGCAGCGTTGCCATCGGCAGCGTGAAGGTAAATCTGCTTCCCTCGCCTGGTGTGCTGGTCACGCTGATCTCGCCGCCCTGCAGTTTTACCAGCTTGCGCGTGATGGCGAGGCCAAGTCCGGTGCCGCCACCTTGGCGGGTCGAAGCTCTTTCGAGCTGCACAAAAGCTTCGAAGATGCTGTCGAGCTTGTCTTCCTGAATGCCGTCGCCGTCGTCGCTGACCGTCACCACGGCGACGCCACCTTCGGCCCGTGCAGAGACCACCACCCGGCCACCGGGCCGGGTGAACTTGAGGGCGTTTGACAGCAGGTTGAGCAGAATCTGCTTCAGTCGCCGCCGATCCGCCCGCACCAGAATTGGCGGCACATCGTACGTCAGGTCGATGGAACGCGCGCTGCTCCGCTCGCGCATCATCTCGATCTCGGGAGCAATGGCGTCTGACAGCGACAGGGTCTCGACCTCAATCTGAGCCTCTTCGCTGGAGAGCTTCGCAAAATCTAGGATCTCATTGACCAGACTGAGCAGGTGATCCCCGGCCTTGGCGATCTTGTCCGCAAGCCCCACCACGAACTCTTCGCGCTGGCGCCTGTCGTCCATTGGGCGCAGGCCCCGGAGCAGCTTGGCATAGCCTAGGATCACTGTCAGCGGGGTGCGCAACTCATGGCTGAGCACGCTGATGAACTCCGATTTCGCGTCATTCGCCTGGTCGGCAGCGATCTGAGCCTGCTTGAGATCGGTAATGTCGAAACGTACGGCCACGATGTCGCCGCTCGGCGTCTCGAGATCGATCGCCCGAATCCATCGCCCCTGAGACATCTGAAATTCGACGGGACCGTCAGAACTGAGGTGCTCCTGCATCCGTTTTTGCTGCCAAAGGTCGGGATTTGGACGCGCTTCTGGGTAGAGGTCGTTCCGCAACCCACCGGCCAGCAGGTCCTCGAATGTGACGCCGGGTGCAGGATCGATACACGATCGTGAAGGACTACATGCGGGAGCGCGAACGGCGTGGCCGCGAGATGTTCGTGCCGCTGGCGCATCCGCCCGGACATGCCCAGGCCGACTTTGGCGAAGCGACCGTCATCTCGGCGGCGTCGAGCAGAAGGCGCATTTCTTCGTCATGGACCTGCCGCACAGCGATGCCTGCTTCGTGCGTGCCTATCCGGCGGCGACCGCGGAAGCCTGGGTTGACGGCCACGTCCAGGCCTTCGCGTTCTTCGGCAAGGTGCCCGCGTCGGCCCTCTACGACAACGACCGCTGCCTGGTGGCGAAGATCCTCCCGAATGGAACACGCCAGAGACCTGCGTTGCGGCGGGGCTCTTTGACGTGATTTGCGACACCAACGGCATCGGGAACCGGCTGGCAACCCAAACCGAGCTTTGACCGAGATGGACCGAGTTCCAGGGAGCGACGCTCGGTGCGCGAGCGGGAGGCGGAATTCGGCCGCCGTTGACCGCAATCAATGCTGCGATCCGCAGAGCGGCGGACAAAGTTCCCATGTGGATACGGATTGCATCACTGTCGGCGGTGCTTGTCCTCTGGCCGGGTCTCGGACCCGCGACCCGGGCGCAGGCGCTGCATGACCTGCACCGCGGCGCAGGCATGACTTGTGCCGCCTGCCACATCGAGACGCCCGCGACGGTGGCTCCGCCAGATGCCGTCTGCGTGGCCTGCCACGGCACGATGATCGGGGATGACGCCCCGGTGTTCGCTCCCGATCCGCACCGGTCCCCGCATCTGGGGCCGGGGGAAACTCCCGCCTGCAATGACTGTCACAAGGTTCACAGGAAGCCCGAAGTGACCTGCGTCACTTGCCACCGCGGCTTCCAGTTCGATCTGGATTAGCCGCCTGGGCGGCCGGAAATGGAGAAAGCCATGACAAGTACCGCAGACTGTTCTGTCAGCCGCAGAAACATCCTCGCTCTTGGCGCTGGCCTCGCCGGTCTTGGTGCTGCCGGTCAGATGCATGCGGCGAGCCTGCCGACGCCGGAGAGCGTCGAGACGTTCGACGTGGTGGTGCTCGGCACCGGGCTCGCCGGCAGCGCAGCAGCGCTTGAGGCGGCGTCCGCTGGCGCCAGGGTGGCGATCCTCGACAAGATGCCGGAAGGCCGTGCGGGTGGGAACTCGGCGCTCTCGGCCGGGATCATCGCCATGCCCGCATCCGATGCGCGGGCCGACCGCGACGCCTATCTGGACGATTTCATTGCCAAGGGCCTCGGCCGTGGCAATCGCGCCGTCTACGAACTGCTCGCCAGCAACGTGCGCAGCGATGTCGACTGGCTGCGAAGCCAGGGCATCGACTTCTTGCCCGAGGGAACGATGCCGCCCTACCGCGTCGTGACCGCGACCACCGCACCGGGGCCATACATGGGAATGCCCCGGTCGTTAGAAACGCTGCGCGGCAGGATCGCGGGATTGGATGGTCGCGTCTTTTTCGAGACCAAGGCGAAGCAGCTGGTAATCGATGCTGGCGGCGCGGTATCCGGCGTGCGGGCGGTCGGCCCGGGCGGCGTTGTCGAGCTTGCAGCACGGTCGGTCGTGATCGCCACCGGCGGCTATGCCGGCAATCCCCAGATCCTTGCCGCCTATTCCGATCCGAATGCCGAGGCGCTGATGGTGCGCGGGGTGGACTGGGCGACCGGCGACGGGCTTGCACTGGCGAGCGAAGCGGGCGCGGGCCTGCGCGGCATGGGGGGAATCATGGCGCTGCACATCGCGGCGGTGGATGCTATCGAGACGGCGGCCGGCAACCCCTTTGCGGCGCTTCCCTATGGCCTGTCCATCAACGGTCAGGGCAAGCGCTTCATCGACGAATCCAAGGGCTATGTGGCGCATGGCAAGGCAGTTCTAGGCCAGCCGGGACAGCGGGCGTCGTTGATCTTTGACCAGCGCATCGCGGACCTGCCGGCCACGCAAACATCGGTTGGCACGTTCCGCCGGCTGGGGATCGGCGTGGTGGAGGCGGGAAGCCTCGAAGAACTCTCGACACGGATCGGCGTGCCGGCTGACGCGCTGGTGGCGACGGTGAAGGAGTTCAATGCCGCTGTGGAAGGAGAAGCCGCGCCAATGGCCACTCCGCCCAAAGCCAAGCTCGCTAGCCGGATCGAGACTGCGCCGTTCTATGCGTTCCATCCGCTTGCGCCCGGCATAACGCTTACCTTTGGCGGGATCATGATCAACGCCGCCTCCGAGGTGCTGGAGCCCGATGGTCGCGTGTTGCGCGGGCTCTACGCCGCTGGCGAAGGCGCCGGTCATGTTTTTCACGATGATTATATCGGCGGCAGTTCGCTGGCCAATTGCCTGGTCATGGGCCGCATCGCTGGGCGCAACGCGGCTGCCAGGAAAACCTGACAGGCCCGCAGGCCTTGGGTGCTTTGTGCGGACCCGTCGGTCTGACGCTCCGTCGACTGCTGCCACCGCCGAAAGATCGGCTCTGCCCGACCTGCCGTTGATCGCCGTCAATGCACGAAGGCAGTCGGGCAGCTATCCGGGACTTGCCCCTGCCTGGAGGGGAGGCGAGGTCGCTGCCCCAGGCGATTCTCTTCGCCTCCCCGTCCTTTGATCGTCGGGCGGGCCGCATGAACCGGTGCCGGGGCCAGCCTTGGCACCGCTCACCTTCATAGGAGATCACCCATGACCACCACGAAGCAAACCGACGTCGCGATCAAGCGTGATGCGCCGCCGCCGGCGCCGGCGCGTGACCTGTTCGGATCGTTGCGCCAAGAGATCGATCGTCTCTTCGACGACTTCTCCTGGCCCATGCTCGGCGCCCCGCGGCGCCCGCGCGCCTGGAGCCTTGAGCCGATGCGGGAGTGGATGCCGTCCCTCTCGGCGCTGCCGGCAATGGACCTGGTGGAAGCGGACGGCAGCTATGAGCTCTCTGTCGAGCTGCCCGGCATGACTCGCGACGAGATCGAGTTGCGCCTGTCCGAAGGCGCGCTGACGGTGCGCGGCGAGAAGATCGAAGAAAAGAAGGAAGACAAGGTGGACTATCACCTGCAGGAACGCCGCTACGGTTCCGTCCAGAGGTCCATTGCGCTGCCAGCGGGGATCGATGCCGACAAGGTGCAGGCGCGGTTTGAGGATGGCGTGCTGAAGGTGAGCCTGCCGAAGTCGCAAGAAGCCCGCGCGAAAGAGCGCAAGGTCGAGATCAAGGCAGCCTGATCGGCGCCTCGCGCGCAAAATTGCGGACCAGGGCCGCTCGCGCGGCCTTGGCCACTTCGTCCGGAGAGCCGGAGGCGTCGACGGGCTCCCAGCCCTTCGCGCCGTGATCCCCCGCAAGCTGGCGGTGCAGGACCGCGATATCCGCGTCCGAGGCGTCGCCGCGCCGCGCCGCGATGCGCGCCTCCAGCACCGGCATCGGCGCCGTGAGCCACAGGCCCGCGAAGGGCACACCGGCGGCCGCGCCGAGGCGGGCGGCCTCGTTGCGCTTCGCGGCGTTCAGGAAGGTGCCGTCCAGCACCACACTGTATCCTGAATCCAGAAGCACGCGGGTGCGCGCAAACAACGCGTCGTAGACACCCTCGCGCGCCGCTGCCGCATAGGCTGCATCCGGCAGATGCTGGCTGGCGGCAAGGCCGGCGGCGGCCTTGCGTTCGGCATCCGTCGACAGATGCACCGCGCCGGGCGGCAGGCCCAGCCCCGGCGCCAGTGCCCGGGCAAGCGCCGTCTTGCCGGTGCCGGAAACGCCGCCGACCGCGATCAGTTGCGCAGGCGCCGGGCGGAGCGCCGCAACCGCCTGCCCAAGATAGCGGGCAATCTCGGCGGCCGAGGCGCGGGGAACATCGCGGGCCCTGTCCGTCTGCAACAGCACCATCGCGCGGATCGCGGCGCGCACCGAAAGGAACAGCGGCATCGCGGGCAGCCCAGCATCCTCGCTTCCCCGTGCGGCCAGCAGGTACTCGGCCAGCGCACTGCTCGCGGCCTCGTGCAACTCGCGGTGCCCGAGGTCCATCAACAGGAAGGCGAAGTCGTAGAGCACGTCGCAGGTGCCAAGCGTCTCGTCGAATTCGAGCGCGTCGAAGGGCACGGGTCGACCGCCTATCAGCACGATGTTGCGCAGGTGCAGATCGCCGTGGCCACGGCGGACATGGCCGCTGGCGCCGCGCGCCGTCAGCAGGGGCGTGGTCCTGCCCAGCGCAGCCCTGCAGGCGGCGGCCCAGTCCGCGACCTGTTCGGTTCCGGGCGCCGCGGGGAACTCTGCGAAGACCCGCCCAAGCTCATCCAGGATCGCGCGGATAAGCTGCCCGCCATCCGCGCGCCGCACCGGACAGGCGGCGTGATAGGCCCGGACCATCCGCCCGATCTGGGCCGCAAGCCGGCCATCCAGCGCCCCGCGCGCCGCCACAGCCTCCAGCTCGTCCTTGGCCGGAAAGCGGTTCATCCGCAGCACCCAGTCCACCGCCGCACCCGCGCCACCCAGCTCCGGGCCCGCGGGCCCCTGCGTCACCGGCAGAACGTCGCGGTAGATCGACGGCGCCGCCGGCGCGTTCAACTCCAGCTCCCGCTCCAGCATCCGGCGCCGCTGATCGGGCGAGCCAAGATCCATGTAGTCATACGTCACCGCCCGCTTCAGCTTCAGGGCGACGTCGCCCGACAGGAAGACATGCGCGCCGTGGGTATCGACGCGCTCGACCGGCCCGCCGCCGGGGAAGGCGGCGCCAGAGCCGAGGAAGGCCACGACCTCGCGCTGGTCGGGGGCAATGGTCATAGGGGCCTCCTGCAATGATCGGCGGGTACCCGAGGTCACGTTTTCGGCGGAACTCGGCCCTCACCTGCATCGGTACCAGCCCTGCATGCATCGCGGATGACGCCTGCCCGTGGGCTCCTCTTATACCCGTCATTCCGCGCTTCGCCGATGACGGCCGTCAATGACCCCGGCCAGATCCGGGGCGATCCTGCCGGGACAGTCTCATGGGAGATCCGACATGAAAACCAAGTTGACCGCAATCCTGATCCTCGCAGCCTCGGCCACCTCCGCGCAAGTGCCGGATGTGGGACAGGGCCTTTACAGCCAGCACTGCGCCAGTTGCCACGGCGCGGCTGCAGACGGAGCCGGGCCTATGGCCCCTTTCCTGACAGTGCCCTCACCCCGGCTTGACGATCTCGCCGCCCGGAACGAGGGCAAGTTCCCGATGCTGGACGTCATCCACGTCATCGATGGACGCACCGGCCTGCGCGGCCATGGCGGCGAGATGCCGGTCTTCGGCGCGCTCTTCACCGCAGATGCCGGCCGGATGGAAACCTATGGATCGGTCATCGAGACCCGCGGCCGGATCATGTCGATCGCGCTGTTTCTGGAAAGCATCCAGAACTAGCGCCCCTCGGCCAATGACGACCGTCAATGCCGTGCCAGCGGAATCGGCCGATCCTGCCGGCATCAACCCAAGAAGGGAGGAGCGAGACATGACCCAACTCGAACCACAAGGCCAGCGGCCAGACGGGCTTTCCCGCCGCGGTTTCCTGCAGATCTCGGCGCTTGCCGGCACCGCCGTCGGCCTTGCCGGCCATGCCGCCTATGCCGAAGGCCAGATCGGATACTGGGCGATGGACCTGCCCGACGAGAAGCTCCGGGGCATGCTGCGGACGATCCTGCGCATCCGCTGGCACGAACGCACGATGGCCGACAAGATGCTGACCGACCCGGCCTATCGCGCCTACAACCACTTCTACGCAGGGCAGGAGGCGGTGGCGACCGGCGTCTGCGCCGCGCTGCGCAATGACGGGCCGTTCGAGCAGATCGACCTTGTCTATTCCACCCACCGCCCCTCGGGCCATGCGCTCGCCAAGGGCGTGGACATGAAGCTGATGCAGGCCGAGATGGACTTCCGTGCCACCGGCCTCAACGGCGGTTACGCGGCAGAGATGCACATCGCCGACCCTTCGGTCGGCTTCATGGGTGCAGACGGCATGATCGGCCCCGGCCATGTCATCGCCACGGGGTCGGCCTTCGCCTTCCGCGCCCGCGGCTCGGACCAGGTGTCGGTGGTGTTTGGCGGCGACGGCACTTATGCGACGCCGCACTTCCACTCGGCGCTGAATAATGCCCGGATGCTCGACCTGCCGTTCATCTACGTGCTGGAGAACAACCTCTATCACCAGTATGCGCATTACTCGTATTCCTGCCCCCATACCGACATTGCCGATGCGGCGCGGGCCTACGGCATCCCGTCGCGGGTGGTCGACGGTCAGGACGTGTTCCAGGTCTACAACGCCGCGAAAGAGGCGGTGGAGCGGGCGCGTTCGGGTGGCGGGCCGACTTTCATTGAGGCCAAGACCTATCGCTACTACAACCACTGGGGCGCACCGGGGGCCGAGGCCGGCAAGCTTGGCGCCTTTGGCTATGATCCGCTGGCCATCACCTCGATCCGGCCCGAGCGCGAGCTGCGGTCCTGGATGCAGCGCGATCCGGTCGACATTGCCCGCGCGACGCTGATCGACTGGGGCGTGCTCGACGCCGCCGCTGCCGATGCGCTGGAGGAGGAGGTCAAGGCCGAGGTGGCCGAGGCCTTCGCCTGGGCGGCCGAGCAGCCGTTGTGCAAACCCGAGGACGGGCTTCGCCATGTCTTCGCCGAAGGCGAGGTTCTGCCTCGCCACATCGCATGAGGAAGATGCCATGACCGTCAAAAATTGGATGTATGCCGTCCTCGAGGCAGTGCAGGGCGAGATGCGGGCCGACCCCGCGATGACCTGGATCTTCGAGTTGACGCCGCCCGTCGCCTCGAACCCCGGGATGCCGGTGATCAACCTGGAAACCGAGTTTGGCCGCAAGCGCGTGGTCAATACCGGGATCGACGAGAACTGGATGGCCTCGGCGGTGATCGGCGCCGGGCTCGCCGGTTCGCGCTCGGCAACCTACATCCCCTATCAGGGGGCCGGGATGCCGTTCCAGGTGATCCAGAACCACGCCGGCAAGCTGCGCCACATGACCGGCGGCAAGGCCTCGCTGCCGGTGGTCTTCGTGATGGAGATGACGGGCCAGACGCCCGGTTTCGCCGGCCAGCACTCGGATTACGAGATCGACTCGACCTACATGCACATCCCCGGTGTACGGACGGTGATCCCGTCCACTCCCTACGATGCCAAGGGGATGATGGTCGCGGCGCTGCGTAGCCCCGATCCGGTGGTCTATCTCTACCCGGCCGGGCTACGAATGCTGTCCGAGGAAGTGCCCGACGAGCAATACGAGGTATCCCTGGACACTGCGGCGGTGCGGATGGAGGGGTCGGACCTGACCATCGTCGGATCGGGCGGCGGGATGCCGGACGTTCTGGAAGCGGCACGGCGGCTGACGGACGAGGGCATGTCGGTCGAGGTCATCGACCTGCGAGTGCTCAAGCAGATGGACACCGAGACGCTGGTGAAATCGGTGGCCAAGACCAAGCGGCTGCTGGCGGTGGACCAGACCTACTACACGCTTGGCCCGGCCGCCGAAGTGGTCGCGCGCTGCGCCGAGAACGTGCAGGGCGCGCGGTTCAAACGGCTTGCCTTCCCCGACGCGCCGCCGCCGGCCTCGCCCGAGATGTTCAACTGGATGCGGCCCGATGCAGACCGCATCGTCGCTGCGGCACGTGCGGCGGTCTGAGATGGACTTCGTGGACATCTGCATCGACGCCCCGGTTGTTGCCGCCCCTGGAGACGAGGTCGCCGCTGCTGCGGCGACCTGCAGCCGCTGCGGTCACGTGGGGCTTACGGCAAGCACCATGTCGACGGCGTTCTGGCGCGACGGAGGGCTGCTCGTCATCGAGGACATCCCCTCGCTGACCTGCCCGGCCTGCCGCGAGCAATACGTCGCGGACGAGACCGCGCTGGCGATCGACCGGATGCGGGGGAGTGGATTCGATCCCGCGGCGGCGGTCGGGCGGCTGAACGTTCCAGTCTTCCGCTTCGCCGCCATGCCTTCGTCCTGACGATGCGGTCCTGGCTCGCCGCACTTGTCCTGGCCGGTTTGGGCGCAGCGGCGCTGGCTGCCGGCCCCTCGTTCGACTTCGTGCCGGACGGGGGGCGCGGCCTGTTTGCCGAGGCATTTCCCGATCCGGGTGCCGCCCGCGCGGCGCTTGCGACTAACCGCACGCTCGACGAATGGTCGGCCGCCATCGCCGCGGCCGCTCCGGATCTCGATGCCAAGGCTGCGCGAACGCTGGCCGGGTATCTGGCCGCGAATGCACCCCTTGACGCGCTTGCCGATGCGCAGGACCTGGCCGGGGCTCTGCCGCCCGATGGCAAGGATCTGGCGCTGGCGCGGTGCCAGTCCTGCCACGGCCTGTTCAGCGGATATCTGATGCACCGCCGCGACGTGGATGGCTGGCGCGGCGTCTTCAAGTCGCCCTTCCACGTCGGCATCGCCATGACGCCTGCCGAACTTGCCACCTTCGCCGATTACTCGGCGGTCAACATGCCGCTGCGCGTTCAGGACGTGCCGCCCGAACTGAGGTTCTGACCATGCGCCGACTTGCCCTTGCGGCCTGCCTTCTCGCCGCCCCGGCCTTCGGGGCCGACGACGGGTTTGCGTTTATCCCGCCAGGCGGGCGCAGCCTCCTCGAGGGCCTGCTGACGGCCGATCCCGAGGGCGTTGCGGCGCTTGCAGCCGCGCGACCCGCCGCCGACTGGCAGGCGGCCCTGGCAGCCGGGACCGCTGGCCTTGCTGGCAGCGAGGCGCTTGACGATTGGCAGCGGCAGACGCTGGCGGACTACCTGGCCTATGCGGGGGCCATTGCCGATGCCGCAGCCCTGCCTTGGGACGGGCGCGACATGGCGCTCGCAAAATGCCAGTCCTGCCACATCATCACCGTAACCGTTACCCAGGCGCGCCCGCCCGAACAGTGGCTGGGCACCTTTAGCAAGCCCTCGCATGTCGGGGTGCCGCTTGATCCGGCGGAACGGGCGCAGCTTGCCGATTATCTGGCGGTGAATGCCGGCATCCCGATCGACGAAATCCCGCCCGAATTGCGCGCCGGAGGGGCCACATACTGAGGACCGATGTCCTACACCGCCCCACAGTTCTGGCTTCTTCTCTTCGCGACGCTTGCCGCGGTCCTGTTGGCACCCCAGCGCGCCCGGCTGTGGGTGCTGATCGCGGCGAGCCTTGCCTTCTACGGCCTGCCGGATGCCACTTGGCTGCTCTGGCTCGCTGGTGTCTTCGCCGTGGTCTTCGCGGGGGCCTCGGCCGGCCCCACCGCGGCCCGCCTCGGGGCGGGTGCCTTGGTCATCGCGTTGGTCGGTGTGAAATTCGGCGACGGCGCAGGACTGCCACTGCCCGCGGAACCTCCCGGTTTTTCGTTTCTGGCTTTCACCGCCATTGCCTACCTGATCGACGTCGCCCGCGACCCTGCGCGGCGGGTGTTGCCGCCCGCGCTGCTGTTGCACCTTGCCTGGTTCCCGAAGCTGCTTGCTGGCCCTATCGAGCGCAGTGCGGCGCTGGTCCCGCAATTTTCGGGGCTGGCGATGCGGCCGGGGCTCGCGGCGCTCGGCTTCTCGCTGATCCTCTCGGGGCTGGTGAAGAAGCTGGTGATCGCGGACACACTCGCGCCGTTGGTGGATGCGGCCTACGCGATACCGGACTACGCCGCGCCGTTCGAGCTGTTGTTGGCCAGCTATTTCTTCGCCTTCCAGATCTACTGTGACTTCTCGGGTTACAGCGACCTTGCCCTTGGCCTTTCGGCGCTGGTCGGCTTGCGGCTCAGCCAGAATTTCGACCGCCCCTACCTCGCGGTCAGCGTCACCGAGTTCTGGTCGGACCGCTGGCACATCACCCTGGGGCGCTGGTTCCGGGACTATGTCTACATCCCGCTTGGCGGCGGCCGGCATGGCCCTGCGCGCCGAATCCTGAACCTGATGACGGTCTTCGCGCTGTCCGGCCTCTGGCATGCGGGGCTTGGCTATGGCGTCGGCTGGGGGTTTCTGGTCTGGGGCCTGCTGAACGGCGCCGTCGTATCCGTCGAGGCGCTGCTGCCCCCTGCACGCCCCGGCCTGCTGCGCCCGCTTGGCGCTCTGCTGACCTTCCATCTGATCTTGGTGACCTGGGTGTTCTTCCGCGCCGCGACAGTCGAGGACGCACTGACCATCCTGCGCCGGATCGCGGGTGGGCTTGCCGAGCTTCCGGCGGTGCTGGCGGCCTATCCCTTCACCGCCGCGCAGATCACCGGCGCGGGGCTGGTGGTTGCACTTCTTGCCGCGGAAATCGCCCTGCGTGGCCGCCCCTTCGCCGAGCGGCTCGCGGATGCGCCTGTCGCGCTGCGCTGGGCGGCCTGGTACGGCGCCCTCGCGCTGCTTCTGCTCTTCGGCCGCTGGCAAGGCGAGGGCTTCATCTATGCCCGGTTCTAGACCCGAGCGCTGGCGCCCCGGCCGCATTGCCGCTTTCCTCGCCCTCGGGGGGCTGCTCTACCTCGGGCTCCTGCTGTGGTCGGAGCATCTGGTCCGGCGGACCGGAGACCGCAACCCCTTCTTCCGCATCGAACAGGCGGCACGCACCCAGGACTGGCTGATCCTCGGCGCCTCGCACGCCATGCCGCTCGACTTCGCCGAGATGGAGAGCCTGATCGAGGCCGGGGCGGGGAAGCGCCTCCTGAACCTTTCCGCCACCGGCACCGGGCCTTTCGTCTGGCGCCTTGTCGCACAGCGTTTCTTCCGCGATCATGAGGCGGCGGCGGTTCTGATCATCATCGACGCCTTTGCCTTCCGCGACCGCCGCTGGAACGAGGACCGCATCGGCGATAGCGATCTGATGCCGCGGATTCCGTGGGATCGGGCCACGCTGTCCGTCCTTGCCTCCTCGCTGGGCGAGGGGTTGCCGCCCGCGACCTTCGCCAATTTTCTCACCGGCTTTTCCAAGATCAACAACCCCGACCGGATGCGCCCCGACATATGGGAGGCGGAGCAGGAGTTCGAGCGTTCCCCGCGCCCGTCGGACGCCGCCGACCGCGCGCGCATCGCCTACCTTTATCCTGGTCCTGCCGATCCCGCGGCCGAGGAGGCGGCTTTCGGGCATCTGGATGCGCTGGTGCAACTGGCCCGCGCGAACGGTGCCGAGGTCATCCTGATCCGCCCGCCGCTGCCGGACCGTTTTCGCAAGCTGATGCCGGGGGAGGAGGCGTTTTCCGGCCGGCTGCAACGCCTTGCCGTCGAAGACGGTCTTGCCCTGCAAGACATGTCCGCCCTTTTGCCCGAACCCGGTTTCTACTTCGACCCGGACCACCTGAACCGTTCTGGCGTCGAGGCATGGCTTGACCGGGGACTTGCACAGATCCTCACAGGTCCTTGAAACCGCCGATGCGGGCGCGGGATCTTCGCGGCACCGCGCCCACGCTATCGACCGCAAGAACAGGCGGGACAAACCAAGTTCACTCCCATCAGGCGGTCGAGGCGGTTGCGCCGTTCCACAGGGCCACGCGACATCTTGTCGAGAAATCCCTCGATCTGTCCAAGGGCAATCAGCTTTTTCATGTCCAGCAGCCTGAAATGCGCCGGATCGTGGATATCGATGATACCTGTCTCGGACAGCCTGTGGACGATCCTGCTGACCGACTCGACCGTGGTCGCCAGCAAGTCCGCGACATCTTTGCGGGGCAACTGCATGGACAGGAGCCCGGTGCCGTCAGGAAACGCCAGATAGGGCATGAACTTGGTGGACAGCGCTAGGAACGCGCAAAGCCTCTCGTCCGGCCCCAGCGCGCCGAGCGACCATGTCAGCCAATGCAGCCGGTCAAGCTGATCCTGCTTTTGACGGAAGATCTCGGCCCGCAAGGCGTCGTTCTGGCTCAACATCATGCCGAACCTGTGCCGATCGATCCGGCACAACCCGCTTTGCGTTACGGTCTCGACGCTTACCCCTTCCCGGAAGCGGTCTTCGTTACCGACGATTTCACCCGGAAGGAAAAGTGACAGGATCTGGCGCCGGCCATCGTAGGAATTGCGCTGCAGCCTCAGGATGCCCGTTCGGATGAACCATGCATCCGAATTGCGCGCGCTGCCCGAGATGACCTCGGTGCCGGGTACGACGTCTTCTCGATGTCTCAGATTCCCGCATGCCATTGGAGATTCAAGGGTCAGGCCGCACATCGTACCACGCGAGCGTCTGCAAACTGGGGCGCCGATCACGGCAAGTCTCTTATCGGCGACAGCATCCGCTTCAACGACAGGTTGCTCCATCAGGTCCCCCGGTGATCAGTGCATCTACATGGCTACAGAAAAGAATCAGGTGGCTTCCTTTCGCAAGGTGAGTTTACTTCCGCATCCGGCGCATTGATCGACGTCATCGAAAGCGCAGCAACAACGTGCGAACGTCAATATTGTCGAGGGTCATCGACTGCACCCTTCAGCTCACGCTATGTCCCGCAGTGCGAGGTTCCGGCAATGCAAGAGCAGACGAAGACAGCCCTCGCGCTGCGGGCCGCAGTCCGCCACGGCAATGGGCTGCTTGAAAGCCTTCTTGACGCCCTGGCGCCCGAAGTGACAGCGGCGCTTCTGGCGAAAGCGAAGTTGCGCGACGTCGAGACGGGGCAGACGATTGTGGAGCGCGGTGTCCATTCCGAGGAGATTGGCTATGTGCTGGATGGAACCCTTGCCATGGTCCAGTCGCTCGAGGACGGAAAGCAGCATATCGTCGGGCTTCTTGTTCCCACGGACATCTATGGCCGCTTGTTTGATGGCCCCTCCAGCTACCGGATCGAGGCGTTGACCCCGGCGCGGATCCTCGCGTTCCCGCGCGGGCCGTTCGAAGAGATCGTACGCGGCAACCCAGAGGCGGAAAGGCTGTTCCTGGTGCATCTTCTGGATGAAGTCGACGCGGCCCGGGAATGGTTGCTGCTGATCAGCGGTCGGAAGGTCATCAACCGTCTGGCATCCCTGATCACGATCGTGCTGCGCCGATCACGGAAGGGGACCAGCGTGGTGCATCTGCCCTTGGCGCGCAAGGATCTGGCGCGCTATCTGGGCGCGAGGCCGGAAACGCTCAGCCGTGCATTCCACGAGCTGGAGGGCAGGGGAATCCTGCGCATCGTCGACACATATCACTTCGAGATCCTCGACGAGCGAGCATTGGTCGAGGCATCGGGTGATGATCTGACAGTTGGGGATGGCCATGTTCTGCCGTAGGCGCGGGGCCTAGCCAGAGCTGCAAATGCCGCCAAGCCATTGGTGTCCGCCAGAATCCCAGTCTTGATCCTGCTCTCGCCATGCCAATATGATTTTTCCGTTCAGAAAGTGTCACGCCAGCAGACCAGCCTCGCACGGGCGTTGCTCAGAAAAGCTGGAAGACGCCGAAGTGGCGCGGTGCCGTCGACCACGCGTCGCCCGTCGCCGAAGACCGGCTACTGCGCCACCATCACGAGTTTATGGTTCCCGGAGGATCCATGTGGACCGCGATCTTCATACGCTTCCTGAGCCGCCTGATCCGCCACGGCCAGCTTGCCGTGACCATCGGCAGTGGCCCTGAAATGACCGTTGGCGATGGCCAGGGGCCACGGGTCGCCATCCGCATCAAGGATCACGCCACGGCGCGGCGCCTGATGTTCGACCCGGAACTGGCCCTCGGCGAAAGCTACATGGATGGGGCGCTTTCGGTCGAGGGGGATGACATCCAAGGCTTGCTGGGCATCATCCTGAGCAACCGCGCCCCGACCGGAAGGCTGGGCGCGCCGGCCCGCCTGCTGGCTGTCCTGCGCCACATCCGCCGTCGGCTGGACCAGGCCAACCCTGAAACCTGGGCGCGGCGCAACGTGGCGCATCACTATGACCTGACGCCGGCGATCTACGATCTGTTCCTGGATGCGGACCGGCAGTATTCCTGCGCCTACTTCGCCGAGGACACCGTCTCTCTCGAAGTGGCGCAGGAGGCCAAGAAGGCCCATATCGCCCGCAAGCTGCTGATCTCGCCGGGGATGCGGGTGCTGGATATCGGCTGCGGCTGGGGCGGGCTGGCGCTCACCCTTGCCCGCGACCACGGGGCGCAGGTTACCGGGATCACCCTGTCGCAAGAACAGTTGGAGGTCGCCCGCCAGCGGGCAGAGGCGGCGGGACTGGCGGACCGTGTCAGCTTCGAGCTGATCGACTACCGTGCCGTGACCGGGACGTTCGACCGCATCGTTTCGGTGGGGATGTTCGAACATGTCGGGGCGCCGAACTTCAAGACCTTCTTCGACGTGGTGCGGGGCCGCCTTGCCGAGGATGGTATGGCGCTGATCCACACCATCGGCCGCACGGCGCCCCCGAATGCGACGAACCCGTGGATGGCCAGATACATCTTTCCGGGCGGCTATGTGCCATCGCTGTCCGAGGTGGCTCAAGCGATCGAGGGTGCGGGGCTGAGGGTCGGCGACATCGAATGCCTGCGCCTGCACTATGCCATGACGCTGCGCTGCTGGTTCGACCGCTTCAGCGCCAAGGCGGACTTGGCGGCGACCCTCAAGGACGAGCGGTTTGTGCGGATGTGGCGGTACTATCTGGCCGCGTCGGAACAGACCTTTCGGCACGGCCCGCAGGACGTCTTCCAGTTCCAGCTATCCCGCAAGGTGGATACGGTGCCGATCACCCGCGACTATCTATATGCGCCAGCCAAACAGAAATTGGCGCAAGCCGCCCAATAGCGGTTGCGAAGACAATCCTGGCCGAGCGCGTTGTCACAGGCGAACGTCGTCGTAGCGCCGGGCGCCTGTCGCCCCAACCAGTCCCGCAGCCGCCACGTTGCCCTATCGCCTGCAGCAAGAGTCTCCTCCGCCACCGGGACTTTACTTTGCCCATCTGCAACGGGAGCAGGCGGTCAATTCGCAGAACCTGCGCCAGATGGCGCGGTTGCTGCCGGAGTTCCCGCTCGCTTTGGTGACCACCGGCTTGGAGGTCCGCCTCTCAGGGATGTTGCCAGAAAATATCGAAGCGCGAAACCGCGGGCTTGGTCGTCGAGGGGCATGGCGACCTGCGGCCAGAACATCTGTGCCTGACCGACCCGCCGGTGATCTTCGACAGGGTGGAGACTGCTCGCGAACTGCGGGTGATCGATGTCCATGACGAGGTGGGCTACCTCGCTGCCGAATGTGCCCTTCTGGGACGGCCCGATATTGGCCGTCACCTGGTGAGCGAGCTGACCGGGGCGGGCTTTGCCCCCCATCCTCAGCGCAAGCCATGCGTCTGTCAGGGTTGGCGCCCGGTCGGCGCGGGAGCTGAACCTGCTGCGGCAAGGATGGCGCGCACCTCATCATCGGCAAGCTGCGGGAAGCTGGCATAGTGCAGGCCCACGGCGTTGAATTCGGCGGGGGCGGACAGGCAGATCACCTCGTCTGCAAGTCCAGACATCAGGTGCAGCGCGTCGGGAGATGTGACCGGGGCGGCGGCGACGACGCGAAGCGGGTGATCGTCGCGGACGGCAGCGATGGCCGCCCGCATCGTGGCACCGGTCGCAATGCCGTCATCGACGAGGATCACCACCTTGCCTTTCAATGCTCTTGGCTGCAGGTGCGTCCCCCAAAGCCTGCGGCGGCGCGCCAGCTCTGCCCGCTCGGGCGCCGCCTGCGCCTCGATTGTGGCTGCGTCGATGCCATAATGGTTTACCAGCTCCATATTCAGCACCCGGGTCTTGCCTTCCGGTCCTGCGACGGCGCCCAGGGCCAACTCCGGGTTCATCGGCATGCCGATCTTGCGCACCAGAATGATGTCCAGTGGGGCCTTCAGGGCGCGGGCAACCTCGTCCGCGACCGGCAGGCCACCGCGCGGCAGCCCCAGAATGATCGTGTCAGGCCCGGCAAGATGCTGAAGCTGCCGTGCCAGCGCACGTCCCGCCGCCCGCCGATCAGGAAATGTCGGGTCCATCCTTCACCCCACGCAAAACCACCTCGGAAAGCTCCTGTGCCGGAAGGTGCAGCAGGTTCTTCGGTACCTCGCGGACCACCTTGTCACGCAAGGACTGTGGCATCATCTGGCGCAGATTACCCAGCATGTCGTGTTCGGCGAAGATGGCCAACCTGTCAAAATCGCCCGCGCGCCGGTGGCTGTCCAGAAGGGCGATGACCTGACGGATGAACTCCCGCTGGTCTTCGGCAAGCGGATCGCTGGCATACTCCATCGCTGATCGGCGACCGCCGCCCGTCGATGCGAAAGACCGTCCCGGCTTGTCCGACATGATGTCGCGCAGGTTGCGTGCTTCGGACCTGAGCACCAGTTCCGGAAGCGCATCATCGCCGCTCGCAGAAAGCTCGCGCAAGACCCGACAGCGAGAGCCGTTGATCGCCAATGCCCATGTTCTGGGAGTGTTTCTTGCCATGATCCAGCGGCGCCCCCGAGTTGGAACTCTGTCTTGCTGCATAGCAGACAGTCTGATTCAAGCGCATTGATCGCCATCAATAGACCTCACCGACGGTGCAGCACCGTGAAACGTCGAGCGGGGGAGGGGCATGGTGTCATCCTCTCGTTGGTTCCGGTTTCAGGGCTGCATCACATAGTTGCCGGGGGCAGGGCAAAGCGGGGCAAGGCCCTTGTTCGGCGCACCCATTGCAGGAGCATTCACCAGACCTCCTCCCTGCGCTGCCAGCCAATCGAGCCAATCCGGCCACCACGATCCCTGCTTTGGCTCGGTTTCTGCCAGCCAGGCGTCAGGGCCGACATAATGCGCCCCTTCCGGGCGGTGCGAGATGCGGTAGTGCCGCCTCTTGTGGCCTGGCTCGCTGAGGATGCCGGAGTTGTGGCCGCCTTTGGTCAGCACAAAGGTCAGGTCGCTATCGGTGAACAGCTTCGTCTTGTAGACCGACCGCCAGGGCGCGATGTGGTCTGTCTCGGTGCCGATCACGAATAGCGGCACTGACAGGTCCTTCAGCGCGATCACCCGGCCTTCGACGGCAAAGCGCCCTGCCGTCAGCCGGTTTTCCAGAAACAAGCCGCGCAGATACTGCGAATGCATCCGTGCGGGCATCCGCGTAGTGTCCGAGAGCCAGACGCCGATGTCGGTCGGCACATCCTCGCGCCCCAGGAAATAGCGCTGCACGGCGCGGGTCCAGATCAGGTCTTCGGCCCGGATGGCAGCAAAAGCGCGGGCCATCTGCGGTCGGTCGAGATAACCCTGCTCCCACATCAGATCCTCAAGAAAGGCGGCTTGGCTTTCGTCGAGGAACAAGAGCAGCTCGCCTGCTTCGGCAAAGTCCACTTGTGCGGCCATCAGCGTGACCGAGGCGAGCCGGTGGTCGTGGTCCCGCGCCATTGTTGCCGCCGCAATCGCCAGAGTGGTGCCGCCAAGGCAGTAACCGACGGCCTGAACCCGCGTATCCGGCAGGACGGTTGTCACCGCATCCAGCGCGGCCATCACCCCGCGCTTGCGGTAATCCTCGAGGGACAGGTCGCGGTGCTCGCCTGTCGGGTTAATCCACGAAATCATGAAGACGGTGAAGCCCTGTCCAACCAGATAGCGCACCATCGAGTTCTCGGGCGACAGATCGAGGATGTAGTATTTCATAATCCAGGCCGGAACGATCAGGATCGGCCGGGCATGGACCTGCGGCGTCTGCGGCGTGTACTGGATCAGTTCCATCAGGTCGTTGCGATAGACGACCTGACCGGGCGAGCAGGCGAGATCCTTGCCGATCCGGTAGCCTTCCGGGGCCGGGTCGCGCTGGCTGGTCAGGGTCTTGATCGCGTCATGGGCGAAATGAGCAGCCCCTTCGGTCAGGTTGCGGCCGGCGGTGCTTGCTGTTTCGGCAATGATCTCTGGGTTGAGATGCGGCGCGTTTGAAGGCGAGAAGACATCCAGCGTCTGGCGGGCCAGAAAGCGCGTGCGCTCGGCGTCTTCGGGGCGCAGTCCGCGCATCGGTTCGGTGGCCTTGTCCCACCAGTCTTGGACAGCCAGAAACCCCTGCTGCCACAGTTGGAATGGCTGCTTCTGCCAGCCGCCATGGTCAAAGCGGTGGTCATAGGGCTTCGGGGCAAAAGGCGGGGCGCCGTCGGGGCTGGTAGCCAGGGCCATCAGCTTCAACAGATTGCGCTGCGCGTGTTCAGATAGTTCCATCTGACGCCCCGGTGCGCGTGAAAGATGCTGGACCCAGTCACTCCATGCCTCAACGAAGGCATGGGTCGAGACGCCGCCCGAAAGCCGCGCCACGGCGGCCCGGGCTGCGCGGTCGAAGTTCTGATGTGGATGCTCGGCTGGTTGTGGCGGCTCGATCACCGCCGGAAGCCTCCAGGTCATCGGCGGGGCAGCAGGGGGAGGCAGTTTCTTCCGTGCGCGAGTCATCTTGGCCTCGTTCCTTGTGGACAGACATTACCGAATGCTGATCAGACCACTCCGGCCTTGTCGCAGCTCATTCCTTCAACCCGCGCCGGGTCTGTTTTTGGCTCAGGTCATGGTGGGCCTTCGGCTGACGACGGGAATTGCCGACTACGGCTATTTGGAAAGGGGGTGATGGTGTTCTTGGGACCAAGACATTCCCGGATCGCCGCCAGATCAAGGGTTTCGTCGACCTCGAGCCGGGCGACCAGCTGTTCCATCTGGTCGCGGTGCGCCTCGATGATCTGCGATGCCTGTGCTTCGGCCGCATGCAGCAGGGTGATCACCGCCTGATCCACCCGCGCCGCTGTCTGATCCGAGAAACTGCGTGGCTGCGCGATCTGCTGGCCAAGGAACGGGTGATCCTCGCTGTCGCGCAGATCGACCGGGCCTATGTCCGGGTCCATGCCCCAGCGCGCCACCATCGACCGCGCCAGCAGCGTGGCGCGGCGGATATCGTCATCGGCACCGGAACCGAGAACGCCATCATCTTGGCAACGCTGTCCCGCGAGATGTTGAAATGCCGCGTCGCCTCGCGCTGGCTCATGCCCTCGGCACAGGCCAGCCGCACCTTCCGATACAAGTCCACGGTGAAAATCCTCCCACCCTCCCTGCCGCCAGAAAGGGTAAAGGTGGACGACTTTTACGCCGCCCGCAGCAGGGTCATCCCGCCGCTACCGTGGACGACTTTTGCACCGCCCTTCTCAGGGGCCGACGTCAGCAGAGCACGAGACATCAAGTGCTTCGACTGATGAGAAGGAGAGGGTGGCCGGTGGCCCAGCCCTGACGGTAGATGTTTAACGCACTCATGTGGGCCACACTGCGGCCCATTGGACGGGAGGGGCTATGCGGATCGGAGCAAACCTTTTCAGCACCAACTTGACATGCATCAATGCGCATATCTGATTTTCATGATGAGTAGAGTGTGTGCAAGCACTCTGTTCCGAGTTGCTCAGCGTCCATTCCGAAGGAATATTTCGATGAAGACATTCACGTTGGCCATGGCCTTGACTGCACTTGTGGCCTTGCCTGCATTCGCGCAGAGCGGCCCGGGAAATGGGAATGGGGCCGGGTGGTGGACGGCGCCGGGAATGGGCTATGGGCCGGGCCAAAGCTATGGCATGAATCCCGGCTACGGGATGGCACCGGGATACGGTGGCGGTCCGATGTTTGGAAATGCCGCAGAACCCATGCAGGGTTGGCGCAATTCGAATGCGCCGGGTCGCGGACGTTTCGCATCTACCGACATGAATGAAGATGGCCTTGTGTCCGATGAGGAAGCCGCTTCAAACGCGGACATGGTTTTTACCGCCATGGACGCAGACGATAGCGGGTTCCTGACAGTCGACGAGTTCATGGCAGTGCGGATGGGTCCGATGGACGGGATCAATGCCGTGCGCTAAGGCGAGATGCAGATTCGCAAGGCAGAGTGGTTTGATCCGATGGATGGCGATGCCAATGGCAAGGTCACCAAACTGGAATTCATGACTGCGTCCGAGGCAAGGTTCAGGGCGGCCGATGCCGATGGCGATGGTCAGGTAACCCCTTGGGAAATGCGCAGCAGCATCTGGAATTAGTTGATCGACAAGACCTACTTCGGGATGGACGCGGGGCGGCAGAGAAAACTGCCGGCCCGCTTATATGCGTCATCGAGCAAACTCTGATCCCATCTCCAGGACCCCGTGAACTCGCGTGAAGTGGAAAATATTAGGCGTCGCCAAGGAATGCCGTGCGGCGATCTGCCAGTCTTCCAAAGATGTGAGGAATGGGCTGCGCGCGGAACATACAGAATCTGGACAGGTGCGAATGGACTTGGCCTGGTCAGGATCCACAAGGTGCTGGCGACAATTTCGTGTCAGTCGCCTATTTCACGGGCTGAAGTGGAATTTGCGGATACACGAAGAAAAACAAACTGAATCCCTGGCTTATTGATCTACAACAACTCCAGGACCTGTTCTTGCTGATAGGTTGATCCTGTTGACGCGATAATCGCTGTCACGGTCGGAGAATGAAATTATGAAACTATCGAATCACACCGGATTTCGGCATCTGGTTCGGGCCGGCACCGTGGCCCTCCTTCTGTCATCTACATCGCTCGGTCTTGTTGTCACGGCGACGGGATTTGATGGGGCGGCTATCGCGCAAGGTGCCGGCCAAGGTGGTCAAGGCGGTCAGGGCGGCAACGATGGCCAGGGCAATCAGGGTGGTTCGGGTACCGGTCAGGGCGGGCCGAGCGCTGACTCCGAGGGTAAGGGGCCCAAGGCTGGCGGATCGACGGGCTCTGGCGGCGGCAAGCCGGTTTGGGCGCAGGAAGGCATTCCCGAGGTGGAGCTGGGGCGCCTGAATGTCGCGCGCTCACCTGATCAGGTGTTGGACCGCGCCTTGGCAGAAGCCGTGGCGAACATCAGCCCGGAAGTCGTGTCCTTCTACAACCTGAGCCTCGACGAGGCGATCGCCACGCTGTCACTCGAATTCGACTCGGTGACCATGTACGACTCGCCGCTCCAGAGCTTGGCGCTGTTGCGTGACGCGTTGGACGGGACGTCGGTTCTGACCGAATACGGCGTGACGAATGACATCGACACGCTGATGGCCATGTTCATCGGTGTCGCGTCGGACAAGACCGTCCCGGTTTCGACGGACACGGTCGTTGCCGTGACCGCTATTCTTGGCGTTCCGATGAGTGAAGTCGACGCCGCCGCCCTTGCGGCCGAGGCCGAGGCTGTCCGCGTCGCCGTGCTGGCCGGGCACGGCTGATACGTCGGCGCTGGCCGATGCGCCGCCCTCAACGCGGCGCATCGGCATCATTCAGCGGTTATGCGCGGGTCGGCCATCATGGACGACCCGTGATCGCGACGAAGATTCCTGGAGTATGAACATGAACCGAATTCTTCTGGCCACGGCATTCAGCCTTTTGGCCATGCCTGTGACGTCTCAGGTCGTCAACATGGACGAATGCCGTTCCGACGGTTTCTGCCCCGTCATCGGCGAGACGACGGGAGCGACCATGTACTGGACGCGGCCTGTCGGGTCGGGGATGCCCAAGCCTGAGAATGGCGGTTCCGGAGCCGAGCGGGAGCGTCTGCCGGCAAGCGGCACCGACAGCGACGAAGATGATCACAACTGTGGCGGCGGCGGCAATGGCGGTGGCGGCGGCGGCGGCGGCGGTGGCAATGGCGGTGGCGGCGGCGGCAATGGCGGCGGCGGCGGGCACGGCGGCGGTGGCGGCGGCGGTGGCGGCGGCGGCGGCGGTGGCGGCGGCGGCGGCGGTGGCGGCGAAGACGATGGAGATTGCGGTGGGGATGGTGAACATCCTGACAGCGATACACCTTCATTGCCATGACAACGGCGTAGGGTCCTGCCTCGCCAATTGGTGTTTCTGGATGCGCGCCGATCCGGCAAGCGTCTGCCATGGGTCGCGGGTGGGGCGCTGAAAGCCTACCAAGGGCCGATCAACATGTCCGTTGTTGATCGGCCCTTCTTTGCAAGCAGCTCGCAACGAACAGGTTTCTGCAGGAAACCGGCGCCGGTCCCGGCTCGTCGCTGAGGCTCCAGTTACTGTAGCCGAAGACCTCGGGCGACGGTGATCAGCATTGGCCGTGGGAGGCCAGCCCCCGACGGTAAATGTCTATTGGCCGCCGCGGGGAAGTCACTGTGATAACTTGGGCCGCGTCATCGAGGAACATGACGAACTGCCTGCCTCCAGCGTCAAACCTGGCTCTCCGCCTCCTTCAGCGCGCGCTGAAGACGCCGGATCAACACGGTGAGCTGCTGCCGGTTTCGTGGACAGCAGGTTAAGCTTGCATGGCGCGGGCCTCGAACTCAATGGGGCTGAGGTAGCCCAGTTTTGAATGCCGTCTGCGCGGGTTGTAGAAGCGCTCGATGTAGTCGAACACGTCGGCTCGGGCCTCGTTGCGTGTGCGGTAGACCTTACGAGCGGTCCGTTCGGTCTTCAACGAGGAGAAGAAGCTCTCCA
>Ga0209024_1000555_pt1 | contig 57968 bp, 51 predicted proteins | sample AutmiccommunBRH5_FD_187380 | JGI IMG/M metagenome (GOLD analysis project Ga0209024, IMG submission 187380) | Deep subsurface microbial communities from Mt. Terri, Switzerland - Autotrophic microbial communities BRH/5 (SPAdes) (version 2) | ecosystem: Environmental > Aquatic > Deep subsurface >... | reverse complement strand
CGAAGGAGTGGGGGCAACAGCAGCTGCGCTGGTAGACTTATCCACAGTTGCTGGTAACAAAATCAGCAATCCGCCCTGGGTCAAATTTCAATCGGCAGGGTGGGTCAATTTTCCATCAGCGCCAACAGCCCAAGAGCCCTGAATGAAGAATTTGGGAGTGCACTCCTTGCCTTCATAGCCACGTTCGCGAAGGGCTCTCGGGAGCTTCCTACGCAATGCATCGCGTACATCTGCTCTGGCCGAGTTGATGCTCTGTTTCTCAGAATCGCCGAGATCCAGTTCCTTCAAAAAAGTAGTGTGTTCCTTGGTGCTGTAGAGCAGCGGGCTCAGGTTTGGCATGTGACGCCACTCCTTTATCGGTTAGGGTCTTCAATGGTCACAAGCCTCATGTAGCCTTGCAGGGTGCCCGACGTCCAGCTGACGTCACGCCAAGCAAAAAACCGCTCCACGCCCCACCTAACTTCCGGCAATGGTCGATCCTTCATGCAGTACTGCGAAGCGGTCGCGACTTGCCATCTAATGATGGCACCACCCAACATGCAGTGCAATGCATAATAAAAGACACAACATATAGTATGATTGCACGTGGCCACTGTCGTCCTTGTTAGCGTTTTAATTGCCCCCTGTCGCTTGAGTCAGAGCGCGTTCGAACGAGATGTAGCCGGCTGTATTAAGCCCTTGGTTCCAGTTGCGATCTGTAAAATACACCCCCTCCATCGAGAGCTTTCCATCTTCGTCTCGCACCTGAACACGAGCAGCCCCGTTATGCCGGCTACAGTCGGAAATCTTCGGATTGCTGGTCAGGTTCTCATAGATGTAATCAAGCTCGATCGTGCCATGCTGACAGTCACGATGAACAGCTACGCTAACGGTGCTGGACTTCGAATAGCGGTCATTCGCCTCGAACTGCATGCGCACGCGGAAAAAACGAGAGAAAATTTTGACCTTGCCCTGCTTGGTTGTCTTGTCTTCAAACTCTAGGTTTCCCCTCAAGCGCTCGATAACGCCCCAGTTCGATTGAAGTGTCACATCCCACTCGCCATCGATTGGTGGGAAATACGTTCTCACAATTGGCAGTTTGCAAATCCAGGGGAAGAAGAAGCTCTCGCCGAGAATCAGAAAGGTGAAACCAGCCAGGCTCGAAGCGCTAGACAGCGCCCTCAGAAGGTCAACCGGCTGGTCTAAAAGCTTGATGATTTCGCCATGATTTATCAGGGCAAAGATCGCAAGGGTAAGAACCAGGAAAGCTAGGGCCGTGTTCTTGATTCCTATAACTTGGTACATGAGTGCTCCTTTCAGCCAAGGGATCCGTTCAGACCTAGCTTGTCATAGCTCCGAGCGATCGATAAACACCCTACACCGGCACGACCTGGGATGCAGTTCATTCTGGGGCTTTGCTCGGCCCCCGCTCGCCGCCAAGCGGCAGAGCAATAAACTGAATCGCACCTTGTTTCATAAACAAGTTTGATGGTCTGCTTTTGGGCCGGGTGCTGCCTGCAACAATGGTAGTTTCGGATTGTTCTTTGTTAAACAGCAAGGCTCCTCCAGGGCCAAGTGAACTAACGGCTGCCTGCAAACATACTCGTCGCTTACCGTAATACCTGGTTCGCGACGAAGCGCGCCAGATCGGCGTAGCAAGGGCCGTCTGCACAACGTTCTGCTTTACGGACGAAGAGCTTCTCGCCGCAAGGGCGAGAAGCGATGCGTCAATGCCGGGTGGGCTTGCTTACCGACAGGCACTGCACGCGGATGCGCCGCCAACTGCCATCGTCGATCAGTTGCTCCAGCGTTTCGCCGAGCGAGTCGAAGAATACTTGATCGACGCGTTTGAAGAGTTCCCCGTCGCGTTTCAGCTCGATTGCGTAGAGGTCGTCGGCACGTTCGTACAGCACGGTAACCCGCCCCTGAAACTTTGCTGTAGCAACTGTGAAGCTGATCGCCGGAGGCGTCTTGATGATGTCGTCGGGCAGCGGATCGACGAGGGAGAAATCCCGTGCACCGGCATCCACTAGTAAGTGGGTGACGCGGCGAAAACCATCGGGAGCAGGCAGCTGTTCAAGCTGATTGATGAGTTCCTGCAACTCCGGACAGCGTGGCTGTGGGAGCGGTAGCTTGGCCGGTGCCGAGCCGAGAATGTGCGTTTGCACCGTATAAGGCGTGCCGTCTGCTGTGTGCTCAGTGCGCTCTTCCGGTGTGTTCGCGCGCAGACCGTCGAAACGGCGTCGGGCATACGGCTCGACCTGTACCTTGGTACCCTCGTCAGGCACTTCGCTCAGCAGTGCGCGATCAAGCACGGCGAACTCGGCTCGGCCGATCTTGACGACGATGGCGTCACCGGTGTCGGCGATCACCTTGCCCTCGAAGGGTTTGGGGTCGATGTGGAAACCCCACGCTGAGACCTTGGGATGTCCGTCGAAGATATTGAACTTGAACGTACGGACATTGCGAGGGACATGACCGGCGACCAGGACGGGCATTTGGGCGCGGATGGCTTGGATATCCATTGGAGACTCCTTAATGAAAAGGGACTCCTGCCCGCAAGGGAGGGTGTCCCTTGAGGGGTGGATGGCGCGACATGCGCCGGATAACAAAACAACCAGTGCGGTGAACCGCACTTCAGCCTTTAAGGTTTCGACTGCCTGGGATGTTGCCGGCGACGCCAGCGAACATGCTGCAACGATGGTGCGCAGTCGGCGGGCTTGCGCGTGGCAAATCGAATCCGGTGGCCACCGTATTGGCCGTCTCCAAGCAGTTCTTCGATGGGTTAGGGATAGAGACGCTGGTGCCAGCGCCCTGTTGTTAGGGCGTGGCTGGCAGCCTGGTGCGAACGGAAGTACTCGAAGGACTCGCGCGAGATCGGACCGCTTTCGTCGGCGGTGCCGATGAAGTAGCCGGCGGCACTGTGCCGTATCTGCAGGAGCAGGCGTTTATCCACGTAGGTCAGGGCCAGATAACCGTTGGAATCGGCTCGGGCCTGGGTGATGCTGGGCGACGCGGGAGGTGCATAGGACATGGAAAAGCCTCTTGGTTGGAATGGACAAGGCACCGACGCCTTGCAGGCGTTCGTCCGCAAGGTGGTGCGGAGCGGACTGGTCGGGTCGGCGCGGAGAAGTCCGCGGTGCAGCCAAGGACCCATGCTGCGGGCATAGTGTCGACTGAGGTCGACGACACATGGAAAGCAGCATCGAGTGGCTCAGGAAGTGAGTCAGCAGTAAATGAGAAACCGACGGCCTCTGATTTGAAGACGACCTTTTCGCTGAACTGGCCAGCATTCGCCGTTTCGTCGGACGCCCTGCAAGCGGTGAATCAGCTCAAGGGCGCCGGCCCTAAGCTCGCGTTGTGCTCTAACCTGGCGGTCCCCTATGCGATTCCAGCCAGCTGCTATTGCCCCGTTCGACTTTTACGCGTGAAGCCTCCAGAACGAAGCGATAAAGCCAGAGCCTGCTTCCTATGATCAGTTGACTGAGCCGCTTGGCCCATCGCGAATGGAAGCCGAGCATTGCGCTCTAGGCGTCTGGCGCGTCGATCAAATAGCCCATCCCACGAGCGGTTTGTATGAGCTTCGGCTCGAACTCATCATCAATTTTTGCCCTCAACCGGCGTACCGCCACCTCGATCACATTGGTATCGCTGTCGAAATTCATGTCCCATACTTGGGAGGCGATAAGTGACTTTGAGAGCACTTCCCCGCGACGCCTAAGCAATAGCTCAAGAAGTGCGAATTCCTTTGCAGTTAGGTCTATACGTTTACCCGTTCGAGTAACCCGACGTCTCAGCAAGTCCATCTCAAGGTCGAGGAGCTTGAGTATCGTTTGGTTCGGAGCATGGTTGCCGCGGCGAAGCAACGTACGGATTCTGGCTAGCAATTCGGAGAATGCAAACGGCTTGATGAGATAATCATCAGCGCCTAGCTCCAATCCCTTCACGCGGTCCTGAACCCCGTCTCTGGCGGTGAGGAAGAGCACGGGGACCTCATTACCGGCGGCCCGGACTTTCTGTAAAACCTGCCACCCATCCATGCCAGGCATCATGACATCTAAGATGAGCAGGTCGTATGAAGCACTAAGCGCATACTGAGCAGCATCTGTCCCATTCAGAACCCGATCGACAGTGAAGCCTGCCTCAGTAAGCCCCTGCTGTAGGTAGGTGCCCGTTTTCGGCTCATCTTCAGCAACAAGAAGCTTCATTGAAAGTACTCCACCTGCATTGAGATAACAGTGTGCCGGCTGTGAGAGCGTGCAGCCAATACCTTACAGAATCGTAATGTTCGCATCATCTGTCTGACAGCTTGCAACGCTAATGTCTACATCAGCAGTTGCTCCCACACACTCTGCTTTTTTTTTGGCCTTTTCCATGCTCCTTTGGCCTATCGGCGCCTAGATGGCGCCTTTTTTTCTGCCCGCTGGAAACTAGACCTATTTGCCAGAACAAAAAGGCGTGATGCACGCACCTGCGCTTTCACTTGTGCTCACTGCTCGTCAGCATTACTGACGACTGAATGTCACAGTCAGGATTCTGATAGGAACGCTCGATTAGCTTAGAGACACAAGCCAAAATCCATGACGCAACTTGCATCTGCGGATGATAGTTATAAAAGGGTTAGTTAACAATGCGATCCGCGGTTAAAATGATATTTCGCCGGAAGGCGGCTAGCAGTTAGAAGGTTACAGGTATTCGCCGTATATTGAGCGAACCCTGCTACTTAGCTGTTTCGCCGCGCAGGTTAATTCCAGTCGATCAATTATTTGTAAGGCTGATAATCGCAGACCCTAAACCGCTCGCACAGCTGTCCACGCATGTCATTGATTTGCCTCGTTTGCGCTTGGACTATGCCCTCGCAATAGTGCTTGAGTTCTTCGTGTTTTAAATCAACTTTTACCCTGCAATCCTGACTTGGCTCTAATGCCCGATAGTGGTGATTGCTGAAATTTGCCAAAAATGCCCTGTCGAATTGAGCTCCTGGGCTTTCATACATGAGTGCTTGTATCTGTCGCTGCCCGGCAGGTGATACCTGGGGAACATGAGCTATGCCGTACCATTCAAGCAAGAACCGCTGAGCTTTCGCAATTTCTTCCCGTTGCGTGCGGTTTGCCATCCGGGCCATTGATTTTATTTCTTCAGAGCTTGCTTTAGCAGGTGTCTCACCAAAGTTCGGAGTAGGTGCGGTTCCTTCTCGGGGGTCATTTATGTTCGGCTCACGTACTGTATCCGTTCCGGCAGCCAGTTCAGTCATCCTAAGTGCTGAGAAATGGTGATCGATAATAAAAGTCAGGTAATTCTTCTCAAACGCTGCTGTTCTTCCATTGCCTGGTCCGGTTGCCTGAGCAGGAGCAGTTGATAGAACACTAGCGGTCAGCAGTGCGGCACCTAAAAAACCTGTACGGCGCAAAGAAATGTTAGTCATTATATTAGTCCTGTATGTATGCCGAAACATTTTTTGGTTGCTCTGCTCAGAACATATTACGTTTGACTTCAATGAGCATCGTTGCAATCGGATTCTTGCAAACAATCGAAAGTTCCTTCTCAAAATGACGCTATAGCGCAATTTATACCGACGCATCCGTCATCTTCGGTGGCGATTCCTTGGGCGCTTTCTGGTGCGCTTAAGCTTACAGAAATGTAATCACCCACTTGTTTCAGGTGTGCCATCTTTACGATAAAGGCGAGTCGCTTGATAACACAGGCCGTGGACGAGCTTCTAAGATCCATAAACGCTGTCGGCATCATTTCTTACGGTTGGTGTCGGCTTGGCTCCTTAGCTTGATTGGACGTACACATGCAACGTAAAACCTCTAGGCGAACCTTTGTTAAAGGCTTGACCGCTGCAGGCCTCCTTGGCGGTCTTGGCTTATGGAGAGCCCCAGTTTGGGCAGTAACTAGCCCCGGCCAACCCAGCGTATTAACCGGCACGGAGTTCGATCTTCTGATCGGCGAGACGCCGGTTAACATCACCGGCGCGGCCCGGACGGCGATGACCATCAACGGGACTATTCCAGGGCCGCTTCTACGTTGGCGTGAAGGGGATACCGTCACGCTGCGAGTCAGGAATAAGCTGAGCGAAGATACATCGATTCATTGGCATGGCATGATTTTGCCGGCCAACATGGATGGGGTGCCTGGATTGAGCTTCCACGGCATCGCTCCCGATGGCATGTATGTATACAAATTTCCGGTTAAACAGAACGGAACTTATTGGTACCACAGTCATTCGGGGCTACAGGAGCAGGCAGGCGTCTACGGCCCGTTGGTCATTGATGCCAAAGATCCAGAGCCGTTCAGCTATGACCGCGACTATGTGGTGATGTTGACTGATTGGACCGATGAGGATCCCGCCCGTGTTCTAGCCAAGCTCAAGAAGCAATCGGATTACTACAACTTCCACAAGCGCACCGTCGGAGATTTTATCAACGACGTAAGCGAAGACGGCTGGGCGGCCACGATCGCGAACCGGAAAATGTGGGCTCAGATGAAAATGAGTCCCACCGACCTCGCCGACGTAAGCGGCTACACCTATACCTATCTAATGAACGGCCAAGCACCCGACGGGAACTGGACCGGTATCTTTAAGCCAGGCGAGAAGCTTCGTCTGCGCTTCATCAATGGCTCGGCCATGAGCTATTTCGATGTCCGCATTCCAGGGCTGAAGATGACCGTAGTCGCAGCCGACGGCCAATACGTCAACCCCGTTAGCGTCGACGAATTTCGCATTGCCGTAGCTGAAACCTACGATGTGATTGTCGAGCCTGCAACCGAGGAGGCTTACACGATCTTCGCTCAATCGATGGACCGCACAGGGTACGCCCGTGGCACGCTAGCGATTGCCGAAGGGCTGAGTGCACCTGTTCCAGAAACCGATCCTAGACCATTAATCACCATGGACGACATGGGGATGGATCACGGCAGCATGGGCGGTATGGCGGGCATGGACCATGGCGGCGGAATGCAGGGCGACATGGGTGCGATGGACCATAGCAACATGTCCGGCATGAACCATGGTGATATGCAAGGAATGGGTGGCATGGGCGCAATGTCCGGAATGGATCACAGCAAAATGGCTGGTATGTCTGGGATGGACCACTCTGGAATGGCTGGGATGAGCGCAGGTATGCAATCGCACCCGCCTTCAGAGTCCAATAACCCGCTGGTAGACATGCAGACCATGAGCCCGACTCATAGGCTGAACGATCCCGGTATTGGCTTACGAGACAACGGCCGCCGAGTCCTGACTTATGGTGACTTGAGAAGTACTTTCACCGATCCGGACGGCCGCGAGCCCAGTCGGACGATCGAACTACATCTCACTGGCCACATGGAGAAGTTCTCTTGGTCATTTGACGGCATAGAATTTTCCGATTCTGAGCCACTGCGTCTCAAATATGGCGAGCGGGTACGCATCACTTTGGTCAACGACACCATGATGACTCATCCCATTCATCTACATGGTATGTGGAGCGATCTTGAAGATGCGGATGGGAAGTTCATGGTTCGCAAACACACCATCGACATGCCTCCAGGGTCGAAGCGCAGCTACCGCGTAACCGCTGATGCGCTAGGTCGCTGGGCCTATCACTGTCACCTACTGCTTCACATGGAAATGGGCATGTTTCGTGAAGTCCGAGTGGATGAGTAAGAGGAACTTTGTATGGGAAATTCTATGAAGCGTAAAACTCTTATCGGCAGCGCGTTTATGTTTAGTCTGCTGGGTGTAATGAATATGTCAGCTGCGTTTGCAGAACAAAAAGATGATCAACGCAATCAATCATCGACCTTGTCCCAAAATGCTGACAGCAAGCCGGCACTACAGTCGCCAGACACCTCTAACTCAGAAATGAACCATGGCGACATGGAACATGGCTCGATGGACCATGGTGGGATGGGCCATGGTGGGATGGGCCACGGCAAGATGAATCATGACTCAAAGGCTACTGGTACTGAGGTGGGTTCACACCATGACCACTAGATATTCTCGCTTTGCTTTGATTGCGCTCGGAGTTTCGTTAAGCGCTACGGTTGAGGGAGTAGCTAATGCAGCCGAGATGATGGATCACTCGATGCATCAGACATCTCCTACTCCGACAGCTCAAGCCCCAGCATCGTCTGCCGAGCCCGGCGCCATGAATCATGGTTCCGGCGGGCGGATGGACCATTCTGCAATGGGTCATGGTGCGATGGACCATAGCAAGATGAACCATGGCCAAATGAAGCATGACGATACGCTCGAAACGCCTGGCATGGTTCATCCCTCGTTCATTCCAGTATTGACCGATGCGGATCGGGAAGCAGCATTCCAGGGTCTTCAGGGACATACGGTCCATGATAAGTATCTCGCCTGGTTCCTTCTGCTAGATCAGCTTGAATACCAGAACGCAGATGAAGGCAGCACCCTCAGTTGGGAAGCTACCGCGTGGGTTGGTAACGATATCAATCGATTCTGGTTTCGCTCGGAAGGTGAACGAACCAATGGCGTTACTGAAGACGCGGAAATCCAAGCACTTTTCGGGCGTGCGATCAGCCCATGGTGGGATGTGGTAGCAGGTGTTCGCCAAGACTTTAAGCCCGAGTCGCCGCAGACGTGGGCAGCCTTCGGCCTCCAGGGGATGGCTTTGTATGGGTTTGAAGCGGAGGCCACCGCCTTCGTTGGTGAAGGTGGCCAGACAGCAGCACGCTTGGAAGGCGAATATGACATCCTTCTCACCAATCGATTAATCCTCCAACCGGCTGCCGAAATCAACTTCTACGGCAAAGATGACCCTGCGCGCGGAGTAGGCGCCGGTCTGGCAAATACAGAGGTGGGATTACGCCTACGGTACGAAATCGTTCGCGAGTTCGCACCGTATATCGGCGTCACGTGGAGCCGGGCGTACGGCGATACCGCCGATATGGCGCGAGATGAAGGTGAAGACGTAGATGAAGCACGGTTCGTTGCTGGCATTCGGATTTGGTTTTAAGGGCCTTCAATGAAACGAATCATTATCAGCTTCGCCGCCTTCTGCGCACTAGGCCTGGTAGTTGTGGCCGGAGTCGTCTTCTCGGGACTAATAAGTGTTGCCGCGGATGATCCTCATACGGGAGCCGTGCACGCTTTCCTGGAAACTGCTCGCAGTCGCTCGATTGAGGTTCGCTCCGAAGACATCGCAGTACCATCACTCGACGATGAAGACCAGATCCGCGCTGGAGCGGGGAACTACAATTCGATGTGTGTGGGTTGTCATTTAGCGCCAGGCATGACTGAAACCGAGCTAAGTAAAGGTCTTTATCCCGCTCCACCCAGCTTGGCTGAAGCAGGGATCTACGATGACCCAGCAATGACGTTTTGGATCATTAAGCATGGCATCAAGGCCACTGGGATGCCTGCGTGGGGTAAAAGCATGGCTGACCCATACATTTGGGGAATGGTGGCTTTTCTGCAAAAACTTCCTGACCTAGACGAAGGAGCGTATCGAGCGCTCGTTGCGTCTAGCGGTGGTCATCAGCATGGTGGTGGGGAGACCCCAGCTGGGAAGGATGAACATGGTGACATGGCCTCGGACGACCATCATCAGGTCGACAGCAGCGGCTCGGATCACCATGGCTCTAGCAGCTCAGCTGGTACAACCGACCAATCAGGCTCCGGTCATCATGGTGATAACGAAAGCGATGACCATCACGAGGCCGATGAGCCCCAGGCGGTAGGGAACAGCACTGGCGGTGACAGTGATGTCGATGCGGACGGCAAATCACCTTCGGAAAACCATGTGCATGCAGACGGGAAGCAACACGGGCACTAACATCGGGACTGTGTGCCTACACGGTTCGGGTTCTCCCCCATTTCCACGGACGGTTTGATAGGGCTGAAAACTTCAAATCTCGCCGGGCGACTCGACGACGCATTCCTGGGTTATGAAACCGCTCGATGTAGCCGAACAGATCCGCCCGTGCTTCATCGCGAGTTTGATAGGACTGATGGACAACGCGCCCCCGTTTAAGCTGACCAAATGAAGTCTTCACAGGCAGCGTTGTCGCCGCAATGTCAGACGGCACTCATGCTAAAGATCAGCTTGTTGCGACTTAGAAAGTGCTGGTAATCAGCACTGGCTACCGCGATCCGGATGGAGGATCACTGACTAGTCACCCTGGCGTGCCAGATCGCCATCCCTACTGCTCGAATCATTATCTGCCGATCCTGGCGGTGGTGCATAGACCAACCGATCACCAGTTTGCGGTACATCTAGAGCACCACGCATAGGAAAAGCTTGCTTCTAGGGTGGCTATGTCCGTGACCCACTTGCGGTCCGGTTTCGGCGCGTTGAAATCGTGCTCCACCAGGTTGATCACGCCTGCTGGACGGCCGCTAGCGACGCCGCTAAAGACACGTCTCTCGCTCCAGAAAAGGCCTTCTCTGTGCCTGGCTGTGCCTCCGCACCCAGCGGGTGAGCAGGTCGGAGCAACGTCAATCTCCAGGGCTGCCTTTCGGCGCCCGCCCTGAACGACGAACCAGCTCGATGGCTTCCCGCTTGAATTCGGGACTGTATCTCTTGCGTTTCATGAACACTCCTTCAGCTCGATCCGAGCTAACTCAAAAGTGTACGTGCCAACGGGGCAGAGCCCCAGCGCAAAGTAGTTCATTAGTTTTGATTCCGGCAACCCGCGCCAGCTAGCCGGTACTCCAGGGTCTTCAAATCTCCGTTAGAATCCTCGTATGTAATTTGGGCGGGCATTACATCGCAACTCGTGCCAGTAGGGGTGGTATTAACGACTTTTGCGATATCAAGCTTCATGCCATAGCGGTAATGGATAATCTCAGGCGGGTTCTTCCCATTAGCGGTCGCGTACTCTAGCATGGCTTTCTCATTGGCCTGGATCATCCGGCCATAAACATGGTCAGCGCTGCCCTCAGCCAGGGCAAAAGAGGAAATGGTCATTATCGAAAGTGTGGCAGTAATTCTTAGGATTTTCATATTTCATAGCTCCTTAAATTGGTGATGAGATTATGCTTCTGCAAACCTGTCACAAAAGTGAAGCGCAAGTTACATTCTTGTAATAGATCTAAAGAGGCGGTGGTAGAAGTAAGATATTAATTTCCGCACTGGCACTTCAGAGATAGCTTGCGGGCAATCTCCGAATAGTGCGGAAATTTACTCTACAGCCAGCACTTGGCTGGTCGCTGTGTCTGTTAGTCGCAGGATCTAGATTGAGGAGCCGATATGTACTTTAGGGAATATCAAGCGGAACACCGTAAAGCTTCCAGGTAGGCTGCTGACCTCAACCGTTCCCTGATGAAGGCTCATGATCGAGCGAACAATTGCGAGACCAAGCCCAGTGCCGCCCTCTGCACGAGAGCGACTGGTATCGACGCGGTAAAAGCGTTCGAACAGATGGGGGATGTGTTGAGCGGGAATGCCAATTCCAGGGTTGCTGACCGATAGTGATACGGTTTCGCTGCGCTTCTCGATCAGTAGGAAGACGTGTGAGCCAATGGGGCTATGCCGAATCGCGTTGGATAAAAGGTTTGAGATGGCGCGCTGCACCATCAGCCGATCACCGAAGGTTTGGCCGGATCCAGAAAGACTCAGGCTGATCTGTTTATCTTCAGCGGAGATACTGAACAGATCGACAACACGTCTTGCCTCGTCTTCCAGGACGATTTTCTCGAAAGGCACCAAGGAGGCCGGGTGGCTGACTTGAGCGAGAAACAACATGTCGGTCACGATCCGGGTGACGCGTTCAAGCTCTTCTGTGCAGCACTCCAGTACTGCTTTGTATTCCTCGGGCGGGCGCTCTCTAGAAAGTGTCACTTGAGCTTTCCCCATTAGGTTTGAGATGGGCGAACGCAACTCATGGGCTAGGTCATCAGAGAATTGGGATAATTGTTGGACTCCTCCGTCAAGTCGATGCAGCATGAAATTGATGCCGTGCGCCAGTGCACCTAGTTCTTGCGGAAGCTTATCGACAGAGATCCGGTGAGTCAGATCCTGCGTGGAAATCAGCGAAGCTACCTGACGAAATTGCCGGAGTGGGGAAAGGCCCCGCTGCACGATCCACCATGCGCCCAGGCCAATCAGCGCGAGTAGAACAGGGAGAGCACTCAGTGTGGACTTGAGATATGCACTAAGCAGTGCTTCGTCGGCTGAACGATCAATAGAAAGTAAGACTCTTACGTGATCGCCGTCGTTGAGCTGCATCACTTTGGATGCAGTAAGATAATTGCTCCCCTCCGTATCCTCCCAGCTCTGGTAACCAAGAGTATCGCCTACCGGTACGTTGATAAGAACAGGTTCACGAAATTTATCGCCAAGGCTCAAGAGCAACTTGTTACCTGACTGTTTTCCATAAATCGTCAGGTGAAGGTTGTCATGACCCATCACTTGATCCAGCAGCGCGTGAGGCTTTTGGGTTATTGCATTGGCGTTCATGCCATCGGCAAGAATGTGCTCAATCTGCTCTAGTTTGCCGTCAAGGCTTTTTTTGGCCAAAGAGTCCAGTTCATGGGTTAGTACAAAATAGGCGAGTACCGCCAGTAAAACTACCAGTGCCGCTCCCATTACGCTCACCGACAGGCCCAGGCGCATGGATAGGCTGGCCGGCTTCATGCCCGATCCTCAAGCACGTAGCCGACGCCCCTGAGGGTATGAATCAGCTTATTATCGAACGGATCATCGATTTTCGCGCGAAGCCTGCGGATGGAGACTTCGACCACGTTAGTGTCGCAGTCGAAGTTCATGTCCCAGACCAACGAAATGATCTGGGTGCGCGATAGCACTTCTCCAGAACGGCGCATTAGTAAATGTAGCAACGCAAACTCCTTGGTGGTCAGATCGATACGCTGTTCACCACGAAATGCGCGGTGCCTGGCCGGATCGAGCTCAAGGTCGGCTACTCGCAGCACTGCCGGTACCGGAATCTGCTCGCTACGCCGTAGTAACGTACGAATTCGCGCAAGCAACTCAGGGAACTCAAACGGCTTGACTAAATAATCATCCGCACCCAGGTCCAGGCCTTTAATTTTATCTACTAAGCGTCCGCGCGCAGTCAGCATTATCACTCGGGTACCACTGTTCTTGCGTATATGCTCAAGCACGCCCCAACCATCAATCTCAGGAAGGTTTACATCAAGCACTACTAAGTCGTAAATGTGTTGCCTAGCAAGATGAAGGCCGTCCACGCCCGTGGCTGCTTTATCAACTATATAGCCACTCTCGCTTAGGCCCTGGTGTAAATACTCAGCAGTCTTTGGCTCGTCCTCAATAATAAGGATGCGCATAAAAATTCACCTTAAAAATGTACGACATATATTCGTGTGAGCTTCTTCTGTGGCAGCGGCGTAGTTTAATTTTCGGCGGTCACGAATATGGGTGATAGTGTTTCATTGCTCCAATGCTAAGGCCTGTAGCGGCTTCAGGGTCAAGCTGCGATGGCCGCTGCGCAGCATTTCTAGGCATAGGGTGACAACGTGTCGCACGTACCCGCATCTTATCCAAAACACCCAGCGTGGGCTGGCACGGCTCGCACAGTAGCGCTGCGCGCGAGGCAACCCTTTTCCGTTTGTGTTTGTTTCTGGTTGTTGCTGGGCACCAATCGATCGTTTTTTTGGTGTTGCTAAGAATAATACAGGTCCGGTTGGAATGGTTCTGGATAACATATTTGTAATTTTACAGTCACCTTGCCGATAGGTATCGCGAACTACATTCTGCGGGAATGGGTTTTCTACTTATTCATTAGATCCGAAGATCCACCAATTCTCGGGCTCGGTAAGTAGAAAGCCATCATTTGTTACAGCAGAATTTAGTGCTGTGGAGGGGGTTTAAGTGTATGTAAAAAAAATGGCCGATCATGGAAGAGGCTTAGGCAAGTTTTATGCATTTTCAGGTTTGTTTGCAGCATTTTTTATCATTCCGTTAACAGCACTTGCTAATGAATCAGTAGCGCAATCAATAACAATTGAAGAGGCGTTGGCCAAAGCGTTCACAGAAAATCCGGAGTTCGCGGCAGCCCAATGGGATACTGGCATTGCTGAAGGCGCGCGTACTCAAGCCGGCCTGATTCCAAACCCAGAGCTGTCTTGGGACGTCGAGGACACGCGCAGTGAGTCCCGCATTACCAGCATCCAGGTAACGCAGCAAATTGAGTTGGGCGGCAAGCGTGGCGCGCGAATCGATGTTTCTGAGCGCTATCAGGACGCTGTGGCGATTGAGCTTGAGCGTAAGAAAAACGCCCTTCGCGCGGAGGTCATCCAAGCTTTTTTTTCAGCATTGCGTGCCCAGGAAGGGCTGCAGCTTTCCATCCAGTCGCGGGATCTTGCCAGTCGTGGACTCCAGGTAGCTGAAGGGCGAGTAAAGGCAGGTAAGGCATCTCCAATCGAAATAGCACGTGCTCAGGTGCAGCTCTCGGAGATTCAGCTCGAGCTAAACCGCGCTCGTCTCAATCAAAGCAGCGCCTACAGGAAGCTGGCTGTCGTGATAGGTGCTACAACACGGGATTTCGAGCATGTCGAGGGTGATCTTGAGCGTTTGCCGTACCTGCCGGCGCCGGCAGAGATGCTAGCGCGCATTAGGGAAACTGCGGACATTCGTTTGGCCAGCATGCAAATCCAGCGTGCGGAGTCATCCTTGGAGCTCGAAAAATCGCAACGCATCCCCGACATCAACGTCAGCGTTGGCAGCCAATATGACGAAGCGCTTGGCGAGCGGGTCAATTTACTCGGTTTGTCAATGCCCATTCCGTTATTCAACCGAAACCAGGGCAATGTGCTGGGCGCTGCTCGAGGTGCTGACCAAGCGCGCGATCTGCGCAATGCCACAGAGCTTCGCCTGCGAGCGGAGGCTCAACTGGCGTTTGAGCAATGGGAAAGTGCTAGAAGGGAAGTTGACTCGATCAGCAGCACGTTGCTTCCGACTGCGCAGCAAGCGGTAGAGGGAGCCGTCCGCGGATTTGAGATGGGTAAGTTTGCTTTTATCGATGTGCTCGATGCCCAGCGCACTCTTGTAAGCATGCGTTCGCAGTATCTAAGTTCCGTGAATGAAGCAATCTCAGCTTGGGTGAATTTGGAGAAGATTTACGGCCCCCAGCTTAAGGTTGAATTCAAAGAATAAACGCCCCCGCATACTACATAACGTTTTGGATAGTTGCATCATTCGATATGAGCCTTCGCCTTGTTACTAGGCGGCTTAACGCTTATTTCGTTTAGCTGTCGGCTGGCATGCGTCAAATTAAATACATTTAATATTGGAGTTAACAATGGCATCAACAACTCCCAGAAAGCAGTGGCTGATGATTGGGGCTATTGTTGTAGTCGGTTTGGCCCTGGCGGGGCTTATTCTAACCGGTAGTCCGTGGAAGTCCGGAGAAGGCGGACACGGCAATGATGAAAGTCATGAGGAGGGCCCGGCTCACGCAGATGATGAGCACCAGGGAGCCATAGAGCCCACCAGGGGTGAGCATGGCGGCAAGCTTTTCACTGAAGGTGGTTACGGGCTTGAAGTAACGATATTCGAGGAGGGTGTAGAACCTCAATTCCGAATTTATACCTATCAGGACGGCAAGCTTTTAAATCCGGCAGACAGCACGGTACAAGTTACGTTGTCGCGCCTTGGTCAACCTGCGCAAATCATCCACTTCAGCAAAGAGAATGACTATTTGCGCGGCGATGCCCTGGTTGTAGAGCCGCATTCGTTTCAGGTTGCGATCACTGCCACACACAGTGGCAAAAGTTACTCGTTCGGTTACGAGCAGGTGGAGGCGCGCGTGACCATGACGGATAAGCAGCTTGAACAGGGCGGCGTCACGCTCGCTGCTGCTGGTCCCGCGAAAATTGCCTCCATCCTGCAGGTGCTGGGAGAGGTTCGCTACAACGGCGACCGCACGGTTCAGGTTACCCCTCAACTTGCTGGCCGCGTCGACTCGGTGGCGGTCAGTGCCGGTGATACGGTCCGCAAGGGTCAGGTGTTGGCAAAGATTTCGAGCCAGGCACTTGCCGAACTACGGGGCGAACTGCTGGCTGCTCAGCAACGTTCGGCGCTTGCCCGCACGACCTATACGCGTGAAAAACAATTGTGGGAAGAGAAGATTTCTGCCGAGCAGGATTTCCTACAGGCGCAAGTGGCCATGCAGGAAGCCGCTATCGCGGTGCAGCGCGTCCAGCAACAAATCGCCTCGTTGGGAGGGGCCCCGGCCAAGGGCCGGAACCTTACCGAGTTTGAGATCCAGGCCCCTATCGATGGCGTGATAACCAGCAAAGACATATCGGTTGGCGAGGTTCTCAAAGAGGATTCTGCGGTCTTTACCGTTTCAGATTTGTCGACCGTATGGGTGGATTCAACAGTCGCGGCGAAAGATCTAGGGGTAATTGCCGAAGGACAAAAAGCCGTTGTGAGCTCTAGCGCATTTGCTGCCGAGGCGGAGGGATCCATTTCGTATGTCAGCGCTCTGGTTGGGGCACAAACCCGCTCGGCGACTGCTCGCATCGTTCTCGCTAACCCAGATCGAGTATGGCGTCCCGGCCTGCCGGTAATGGTCGAGGTAGTTGCTGAGGAGAGCGAGGTACCCGTTGCTGTGGCGGTCGAGGCGATCCAGACCGTCCGAGACTGGCAGGTGGTGTTTGGCCGCTTCGATGACAAATTAGAGGCCCGGCCTCTTGATCTTGGCAAATCCGATGGCCGCTTTGTAGAAGTGATCTCGGGGCTGAAGGCGGGAGATCGTTACGCATTGAAGAACAGCTTCTTGATCAAGGCCGAGCTTGGCAAGGCCGGCGCGAGCCATGACCACTAATTCGGAGCCGAGCCATGAAACAAGTTACTGCCATTTTTCGTCCGATCCGGCTTGAGGCTGTTGAGCAAGCGCTGCACGTACTTCCGCATCTACCTGGATTCACAATTCTGCCTGCCCATGGCCATCCGCGTGGCCACGGCCAGGATCACAGTTACATCGCAGACGAGTGGAACCCCGACGCTCACCAGCATCTCGTGCTGATAGCGTTTTGTTCCGACGAGGTTGCCGATGAGGTCGTTCAGGCCATCGAAAAGGCCGCTCACACAGGTGTAACCGGTGATGGAATCGTCGCCGTAGCCCCTTTGACCGACGTATTGCGCATCCGAACTGGAGAGCGCGGTGATGCTGCGCTTTAGGGGAAATTGACATGTATGAACGATTAATCCGTTTCGCCATAGATCAGCGCTGGCTGGTCTTGCTGGCTGTGCTCGGCATGGCCGCATTGGGTGTTTACAGCTATCAGAAATTACCGATTGATGCGGTTCCTGACATCACAAACGTTCAGGTGCAGATCAATACCGAGGCCAAGGGCTACTCGCCACTGGAGACCGAGCAACGTGTGACGTTCCCGATTGAGACGGTCATGGCGGGGCTGCCCAACTTGCAGGAGACGCGTTCCATCTCGCGATATGGGCTGTCGCAGGTCACCGTTATCTTCGAAGACGGCACGGACATCTACTTTGCACGACAGTTGGTGAACGAGCGGATACAGGATGCCCGTGGCAATCTTCCCGGCGAGCTGTCGCCAAGCATGGGGCCCATCGCCTCCGGCCTGGGTGAGATTTACATGTGGACCATCGAGGCGAAAGACGGTGCGAAAAAGTCGGATGGCAGCGCCTATACGCCAATGGATCTGCGTGAGATTCAGGACTGGATCGTCAAGCCGCAACTGCGGACCGTTAAAGGTGTTACCGAGATCAACACCATTGGCGGCTATGCCAAAGAATTCCAGGTATCACCTAAGCCGGAGCGCTTGGTCGCTCATGACCTCAGCCTTCAGGACATTATTGAAGCGCTGGAAAACAACAATGCCAACGTCGGTGCGGGCTACATCGAACGCAGCGGCGAGCAGTACCTGATTCGCGCCCCTGGGCAGGTAGGCAATATCGCCGACATCGCCAACATCATCATCAAGAACACCGAGGGCGTTCCAGTCCGTATCGGTGACGTAGCTGAGGTGGGACTGGGTAAAGAGTTGCGCACCGGTGCGGCCACCGAAAATGGTCAAGAGGTGGTGCTCGGCACAGCGTTTATGTTGATTGGCGAGAACAGCCGCTATGTGTCACAGGCTGTTGATCAGCGCTTGAAGGAAATCAACCGTAACCTACCAAAAGGAGTGATAGCGAAGACGGTTTATGACCGAACCGTCTTGGTCGACAAAGCCATCAACACGGTGAAAAAGAACCTGATCGAAGGCGCTTTGTTGGTTATCGCGATCCTGTTCTTGTTTCTGGGCAACATCCGTGCTGCCCTCATCACTGCGATGGTGATACCACTTTCGATGCTGTTCACCTTCACTGGCATGGTCAGCAACAAAGTTAGCGCGAATTTGATGAGCCTCGGCGCGCTCGACTTCGGCATTATTATTGATGGTGCTGTGGTGATCGTTGAGAACTGCGTGCGGCGTCTGGCTCATGCCCAGGCCGCTGCGGGCCGAACGCTGACCCGTAACGAGCGTTTTCATGAGGTATTCGCGGCCTCGAAGGAAGCGCGTCGTCCGCTGTTGTTCGGTCAACTGATTATCATGGTGGTGTACCTGCCGATCTTCGCGCTGACTGGTGTGGAAGGGAAGATGTTCCACCCGATGGCGTTCACCGTGGTGGCTGCCCTGCTGGGGGCCATGATCCTCTCGGTGACGTTCGTCCCGGCGGCTGTCGCGCTGTTCCTCAATGGCAAGGTCAGCGAGAAAGAGAACCGCTTGATGGTCTGGGTCAAGCAAGGCTACGCGCCGCTGCTGGATTGGGTCATGGTCAGCAAGCCGCTTGTGTTGACCATTGTGGTTGTCATCATGGCGCTTTCAGGCTTGGTTGCTTCGCGGATGGGTAGCGAATTCGTGCCGAGCCTGGATGAAGGCGATATCGCGCTGCATGCTCTGCGCATTCCCGGCACCAGCCTGTCACAAGCGATTGATATGCAGGTGCAGCTCGAACAGCGGGTCAAGTCCTTTGCCGAGGTCGATACGGTGTTCGCCAAGCTGGGAACCGCGGAAGTCGCGACTGACCCGATGCCGCCGAACGTAGCGGACAACTTTGTCATGCTGAAGCCGCGCGATCAGTGGCCCGATCCCGATCGCAGCAAAGCCGATCTGGTTGCGGCGATGCAGGAAGCGGTCGAGCAGGTTGCTGGCAACAACTACGAATTCACTCAGCCGATCCAGATGCGCTTCAACGAGCTGATCTCCGGCGTGCGCAGTGACGTCGCGGTAAAAGTTTTTGGCGACGACATGGACGTGATGAATGAGACCGCTGAGCAAATCGCTGAGGTGTTGGAAGGTATTCCGGGTGCCGCCGATGTAAAGGTTGAGCAGACCACGGGGCTGCCAATGCTCAGCGTGCAAATAGACCGGGAGAAAGCCGCGCGATTCGGTTTGAATGTCTCGGAGATTCAGGACGCCATTTCCACCGCTATCGGCGGGCGTGAAGCAGGAGTGCTGTTTGAAGGTGACCGGCGCTTCGATATTCAGGTTCGCCTGGCGGACGAATGGCGCAATGACGTCGACAAAATTCAGCAGCTGCCTATTCGCCTGGCCAATGGTGATGGTCTGGATAGGCCGGGGTTTGTGCGCTTGGCTGATGTGGCGAGCATCGTTTCCGCGCCAGGTCCGAACCAGATTAGCCGTGAAAATGGCAAGCGCCGTGTGGTAGTTACTGCCAACGTTCGTGGCCGCGATATTGGCTCTTTTGTCGCCGAGGCCGAAAGTAAAATCGCCCAAGCGGTAAGTATACCTTCAGGTTATTGGACAACTTGGGGGGGAACCTTCGAGCAGCTTCAATCGGCTGCCAAGCGCTTGCAAATTGTGGTGCCAGTATCGCTGCTGCTGGTATTCACGCTGCTTTTCATGATGTTCGGCAATGTCAAGGATGGCCTGCTGGTATTCACCGGCATACCCTTCGCACTGACAGGCGGGATCATGGCCTTGTGGCTGCGTGATATTCCGTTCTCTATATCTGCGGGGGTGGGCTTCATTGCATTGTCGGGCGTGGCGGTGCTCAACGGACTGGTCATGATCTCATTCATTCGTAGTTTGCGTGAGGGCGGCATGGGGCTGGACGAAGCTATTCGTGAAGGCGCTTTAACTCGTCTGCGGCCTGTGTTGATGACTGCCTTGGTGGCGTCCTTGGGCTTTATACCAATGGCCACCGCCATAGGTACGGGAGCGGAAGTTCAGCGGCCTCTGGCCACGGTGGTAATTGGCGGAATCCTTTCATCCACTGCGCTGACGCTACTGGTGCTGCCATTGCTCTACCGCTTGGCCCACCGCATGCGTTAAGTTCACAACGCTGTTCGTATACAAGCAGAAAGCCCCGGCTCAAGAGTGGGGCTTTCTGCTTGTAGGCAGTACTGTCTAAGTCGCGTTCATTGCACGCTCTGCTTGTTAACTATTCTCTGATGGCCTGGCTACGCTAGTACGCGCTATCTCCCGAAGGGTATACATGAAAGGACGTGAAAGCGGTATGGAAAACGACTATGGCAGAGTTTGGTTGCGGCTATGGAACTTTCATGCTGCCCGCTATGCGCTGCACGCACGGGGTGGTCACTGCCCTTAGAGAGGATATTAAGCCGCAGATGGTAAGACAAAAGAGAGAGGCACAGGCATTGTTCAAAGTATGAGCGGAGGTATGGGGTTTTGCCAGTCAAGGTACGGGCTGGGTAGCGGTACCCAGTCTCACGCCATGATTCTCAACCTGTTGCATTTAGAACAGCCGTTGGCGTTATTACGAGAGGCGAGTCGGACATTTCGCGGCGGGGAAGCGGTTGCCGTCATGCATTGGGCGTAGTGATATCCCAGCCCCGCGCGGCCCCTTTCTTGATATTCGTCTGCACCCAGAACAATGTGAGGCACGGCTGTACGCTGCTGGTTTCGCTGATATTAGGTAATAATAATGTAAAATAATTCAGTCCGTATCACTATGCACTGCTCGCTACGCGATGATGGCGATGATGCTAGCCCTTTTGTGCAGAGTAGTGTTTGGATTTTGATAAGGTTTCGTTGCACAGCGAAGCTATGTAGATATTAAATTTCTTGAATAAAAAACTTCATGAATAAAAAAACGCCCCGAGGGGCGTTGAAGGTACACCTCTTTCCAAAGGAGCTCGGGAGCTTCTAGAGGCGGACATCGTTCGGAAAAGAGCGGTTAATCAGCTTTGACTTTGTCTTTGTCTTCTTTTTTAGTGTCGCTATTAACCCGGCCTTGGCTGGTGGACTTAACCTTTAGTTCGCCAGCTGACTTGGCAGTTTGCTCATTTCCGTGAATTCGCTTTTGATCTGCTCTGAATTTTTCATTGAACTTAGTTGAGCGGTCATAGCCATCTCCGCCATAAGCTAGGATGGAGCTTAGAAACGCCACTCCAACAATCAGTGCTTTCAAAGCCGTCATAAGGCAGTCCTCGTAAAATCGTATAGTAGCTTGCCGAGATTATCGGCAAGCTTTTGATATTTCGAATAGATTTTACCGAAGCAAACCTTACAGCAGCGTGAGCCAAACATTACATTATTGAAATCTAAGTGCCTTTATTTGTACAGCGTACTTGGCTTAGTATCTTGATATGCGCGAGCGGGCGGGGCTTTTTAATCCCACCCGCCCTTCCACTTTTTTAGAGCACGTTCAGCGGGTATTCAACGATTAGACGAACCTCATCCAAATCCGACTCGTAATCTGTCGCGCGGGTCGTCATCTGACGAACCAGAAACGACATGTCTTTCAGCGAGCCAGTTTGTACGACGTACTTGGCCTCGATGTTACGCTCCCAGCGTTTCTGGTCGGTCAGCGGATTGCCATTGACATCACGACGCATATACGCGTTATTGGCATCGGAGTAGTCGGCATCTGTACCCAACGCATAGCGTGTCATGAAGGTCAGACCGGGAATACCGTAGCTGGCCATATTCAGGTCGTAGCGCAGCATCCACGAGCGCTCTTTAGGCGAGTTGAAGTCGCTGTACTGGATGGAGTTGTCGAGAAAGATGGAGTTGGACTGACGTAGGTAATCAAAGTCATCGTCACCTGTGTTGCGCTGGTGCGACAGGGCAACACTGTGTGCACCGAACTGTACGCCAACCTTTCCGCTATAGATGTCATTGTCGAACTCACCCAGCAGCTTTTCGCCTTGGTCGACAGCTTTGTAGTAGTTCAGGCCACCGAATAATGAAACGCTGTCTGTCAGAGGATAGACAAACGTTGAGCCGGCATAGTGCTGGTTCCAGGCGTCCTTAAGTTGGCTGCTATAGAGACTAAGGCTCAGGTTGTCGTTGAGAGAATAGTCACCACCGAGGTAGGCAACCCATGGCGATGCGACGGAGCCTGCGTAGAAAGTTGCGAACTCATCACGCATGGTGCTGACTTGAGGTTGGCTCATTGCATGCAGGCGACCGCCCTGAATAGTCAGTCCATCAAAACTGTTATTCACAACCGTAACGCCTCGGAAGCTTTCGGGTAGCAGGCGAGCGTCACCGTAGTGAACGACCGGTGTCATCGGGAACACATCACCCGCTTTGATGATCGTGTCGAATAAGCGTGCTTTCACTGCGCCGCCTACTTTCGAATAATTGTCTTCGGCTTCACCATCACTATTTACGGGGAGCATGTTGACCGTGCCGCCTGGCCCGTAGCGGCCATCGCCCGTATCCAGTTTGAGACCGAGCATGGCGAAGGCATCAATACCAAACCCAACAGTGCCTAGGGTGAAGCCCGACTCATACTTGCCAATTATCCCGTGAGCCCACACTTCAGTGTAGCCGTTGCCGGTAGGGCTCGACTGGCCCTTGCGGAAGTCACGATTCATATAGAAGTTGCGATTTAGAATGTTTAGGCTGCTGCCTTCTAAAAAGCCTTCGGCTTGATCTTCTGCAACCGCCATGAGAGGAGTAACGCTAAAAATGGCTGAAAATATTGCAAGGGATAGATGTGTTCTATTACGCATTTATAGCTCCTTTGTAACGGATAATTATTATTTTGTTTTCGCCATATCTTTATTATAGGTATTGCACAGCTCAACCGCTCTGCGGTTAGGTGAGCTTGGCGTGTATCCTTACAAGTGGAACATAACTGGAAGATGACTGAAAAATTACAATATTGTTATCTTGATGGTGCGACAACGTCTAACCCGTATGGTAATTAAAAAACCGCGTCCGATTATCGAGAAGCGGCTATTTATTCGCATGCTGCAGACGGAGGTGTGCGCGGGCTTGCACGATGATGGGAGCATTTCATCACCGGCGTGATAGCGTGCTATCCGACTTAAAATGTATTTAGGTCGCTAGTGTTATTTGATCTTGAGTGGCTGGCCGTCCTTTGGCATCCCCAGCCTTTATCTCAAGTTAAGTTTAAGAGGAGAGCGGCTGCCCATGGGAAAAGAACATAACCACCACACCGAAGCTATAGGCGATAAACGTTTGATCGCTGCTATTGCCGTCAATACTGTACTGACACTTGCGCAAGTAATCGGTGGAATCCTTTCTGGTAGCCTTTCGCTCTTAGCTGACGCGCTACATAACTTGAGCGACGCCGCATCACTAGCTATCGCGGTCATTGCGCGCAAGATAGGTCGCAGGCCGCCGGATGCCTTCAAAACCTTCGGCTACCGACGCAGCGAAACCATAGCGGCCTTAATCAACCTGACCACGCTGATTATTGTCGGTATCTACCTTATTTACGAGGCCGTCGGGCGGTTATTTTCCCCGCAGCCTATTGAAGGTTGGACAGTGGTCGTGGTGGCAGGAATAGCGCTGATTGTAGATATTGCGACAGCCGTGCTTACATACACGATTTCAAAAAACAGCATGAATATAAAAGCCGCTTTTCTGCACAATGTGTCGGACGCAATGGCCTCCGTCGGTGTTGTTATAGCCGGGACCTTGATATTGCTTTACGGCTGGTACTGGACGGATACTGCGCTGACGTTGTTGATCGCTGGTTATGTGTTATGGCAAGGTTTTAGCATGCTACCGAAAACCATTCACTTATTGATGGAAGGTGTACCGAGAGGGGTCTCAATTGATGAAATAATCAGCGTAATGGGGCGTGTAGATGAAGTTGAGGGCGTTCACCATTTGCATGTCTGGGAAATCGCTGAACATACAATCGCACTAGAAGCACATGTTGTCATTAAAAAGGCTAGTCTACCCGATATTGAACGAGTGAAGGCTGAGTTAAAGTGTGTGCTTTTTGACGAGTTCAGAGTAAGCCACTCAACGCTTGAAATGGAGCTCGACGGCAGCGGTTGTATCGATACCATGCGGACCGTTGGCGATCGCAGCGATACGTAAGCATGCTCTACACTATCTGCCACTAACTCCACTCCGCCGACACAGGCTAAACTTACAACTCCAGAGGCAAATGTGAGGTGTTCCACGGTCATCTTTGACCTTTAGGTATCAGTTCTTCAACTGCATAGATTGCCAGCAAGCGAGCCGCGAAAGCGATAATGCTAATCTGCCACAGCTTAATGTTATTGAGGAGTAAATATTATGCATGCATAGCCGCATCGCTGAATGCTGGAATAGCTAAGAAGGCAGAGATATGATACTGAGTTAACGAGAGATGCCTTTGCTAAAAAGGTTAGCGATAACAGCATGGCCTTTGGCACGTTGATCGCTACTTCAGCATTGACGAGAAATGTTGGGTCGTACTGGAAGCGCTTCGGGAACATACTATCTGTCTCTCCCGCTTTAATAGCTGAGCAACCGGCATACATCGTCGAACAGGCGCGCATCTTTTCCCGGAACATTAGGACTTGTCGTCACTGAATGGAGCGCAACTACCGTCGCGCATCTGTTTCAGCTAGATCCCAGGATGTCACTACGCAGCTCGGCTAGTGAATCCAAAAAATTGTTTTGAACCCCCATACGTCTCTTATGCACGGCTGAACCCGACGTCAACTTAGCAGGGTAGTGAAGCCCAGTTTAGGAAGAGCGGTCCACTCGGTTTCTCAGAGCAATTCGATACCGAAACGACGGACGCATAAGGCAAACAAACCGAAACAGGTCGCGGTAGCAGCGATGTAGATCATCAAAGTTGGCCAAAAGCCGAACCGGGGCAGAAGCATCGGAAACGCGAGTAGCGTTGGAAGGGTGGGTAACACATACCAGAAGGTATACCAGGCATGATTTGCGATCTTCTCTGCTGGCTGGTTTTCGACGTTTAGCCAGATCAGCGTCAATACAGTAATCAGAGGCAGCGCCGCAATTAGTCCCCCAAACTTGTCACTTCGCTTCGCGACCTCCGACACCACGACGACCATGACCGCTGTCAGAAAATATTTGCTGATAACCCAAGCCATTTTCAATCTCCCAGATCGCTATTATTGGCGCCTTTGCTTTGTGTTGCCCCCTCAAAGGTACTTGGTGATTTGCTTGAAATCTTCGAGCGATGCACGCTCGCCTGTCGCGAGTGCTTCGACCGTGTGCTCCAGGCAGTGGTCAATATGGTCTTGGATAAGCACGCGCTTAGCCTGGCAGACAGCCTTTTCCACGGCATGCAGCTGCTGAGCAATGTCAACGCAGGCCCGGCTGTCTTCGATCATGGTAACGATGCTGCGCAGGTGACCCTCGGCACGCTTCAGCCTTTTGATGATATCGCTATGACTTAGGTGCTGATGGCCGTGTTCGTGGTCGCTCATGCTTGAGTCTCATGCGTCGATGAATTACGCTCGCATGCTATCCCCCTGGAGGGGATATGGCAAACCAGTCACCTCCGCCAGCAAAGCAACTGTGTTGCATTGAAAGAACCACAATATGCTCAGCAACTCCTTCAGCACTAAGGTGACTTATGCCCTTGCTCTCGCCATCTTGATGGCCTGGACCGGGCATATCTCTGCGCTGTTTATAGGGGCGAGTCAGCCAGCCTGGAGTGGCAGCGACGAGGCTCATTCAGATGCGCACGGCAACGAAGCATTTGTTTGCGCAGCATGCGCGGATCATTACCACTCCTCGCTGACAGCGGACCATGTACATGAAACGCCGAACCTGACCACGTTGCTGAGTATTAGCACGCTGCTAGAGCGTGCGAAGCCGATGGAAACCCATCGCTACAGCATTCCACCCGGCCCAATCTTCCTGATCGAGCGCCCCCCACGCGCCACATTCGTGCTCTGACGAAGGCCGCTGTGCGGCCCAAGACCACTGTAATTCAGGACTCAACCATGCATTCGCTATCTATGGGCGCAAGGGACGCATCTGTCGTGCGCCCGAATCGCTCGCTACTTCTGTTGCTGCTGTTCACTGCCTTGCTGTTTCTCGGCATGCCTGACGCGCTGGCCCACGCTGTTGCCGAGGGCGACAAGGGCTTTATCCAGGAAAGCTCCGGGGTGATGGTGCTGCCGTTCATCTACATGGGCGCAAAACACATGATCACCGGCTACGACCACCTGCTGTTCCTGTTCGGGGTGATTTTCTTTCTCTATCGCCTGAAGGACGTGGGCCTTTACGTGACTCTGTTCGCTGTTGGCCACACCGTCACGTTGCTGCTAGGCGTGTTGGCGGAAATCAGCATCAGCGCCTACGTAATCGACGCCATCATTGGTTTCTCGGTGGTGTACAAGGCTTTGGATAACCTGGGCGCGTTCCAGCGCTGGTTCGGTCACCAGCCGAACACCAAAGCGGCCACGCTGATCTTCGGCTTGCTGCATGGCTTCGGCCTGGCGACCAAGATTCAGGAATACGAGATTTCGGCGGACGGTCTTATCGCCAACCTTGTTGCATTCAACGTTGGCGTCGAAATTGGCCAGCTCCTGGCCTTGAGCGCCATCCTGATCGTCATGGGCTACTGGCGGCGCACCGCCAGCTTCTGGCGCCATGCCTACACCGCCAACGTCGCCATGATGAGCGCCGGTTTCCTCTTGATGGGTTACCAGCTCACCGGCCTGATCGTCTCTCAGTAAGGAATTCTCAGCATGTTCAATACAAAGCTTCCAACCCAAAGCGAATTGCCGACCAGCCGCCAACTGCTGCGCTCCACCGTGATCGCAGTGGGTGTTGCCGCCGCCTTGCTGGTCACCGTCGTTATGCCCTCTGAATACGCCATCGACCCAACGGGTGTTGGCCGCGTACTCGGTCTGACCCAGATGGGTGAAATGAAGGAAATTCTGGCCGAAGAAGCGGCTGCGGATGCAGCGGTTCAGCCAGTGACGGCCCCGGCCGTACAAGCCCCCGCACCCGCTCAGCTGGCACCTCAAGAACAAGTTGCAGCTGCACCTGTGGCTGAGCCGGTAGCAGAGCCACAGCCGGCCCTGAAGTCCGATGAAGTGACTGTCACGCTGAAACCGGGCGAGGCAAGTGAAATCAAGCTTGAAATGCTGGACAAGTCCACGGTCAGCTACGAGTGGACTGCCAATGGCGCTCCGGTTAACCACGACACACACGGCGAGCCCTACAAGGGCCCGAAGGGCTACTACCACAGCTACAGCAAGGCCAAGCAGGTCAAAGGCGACAAAGGCGAATTCACTGCCATTTTCGACGGCACCCACGGCTGGTTTTGGCGCAACCGTAGCAACAGCGACGTGACGATCACGCTCAAGACCAAGGGCGAGTACCTGAGCGTCAAACGAGTGATTTAAACCACAAAGTCTTTCCTTGGAAGCGTTGGCTATCGGAGGGTGAGATAGCCATCGCTCCAAGGTTGTCCAATTCCGCCAAGGCCGCCGAGCCAGCCAAGCGCATCAGTGAGTTTTCGAGGGTCAATAATGAATGACGCAAAAATGCCAGACCACAATCATAACCATGGTGGCGGCAAGACCTTATTGCTCGCGCTGATCTTCACGACAGGTTTCGCAATTGTCGAAGTGTTCGGTGGCCTGATGGCCGATTCGCTTGCACTGCTGTCGGACGCAGGTCACATGATTACCGATTCATTGTCTCTTGGAATCGGTGCTTTTGCCGCCTTGTTGGCCAACAAGCCTGCATCGCGGCGGCATTCCTTTGGATTCAAGCGCGCAGAAATTCTCGGCGCTCTGTTCAACGTTCTGTTTATGTTCGGCGTGATTGTATTCATCACGTACGAGGCGATCAGTCGGATGGCAGATACTCCAACCGTCGCGGGTGGCATGGTATTGGTTATCGGCGGGGTCGGTTTGCTGGTGAACATCATGGTGGCTTGGGTGCTGATGCGCGGAGAGCAGACCATAAATGTTCGCGGAGCACTCCTGCACGTGATGGGAGACCTACTGGGCTCGGTCGCTGCGCTGATTGCAGGTGCGATCATTTATCTGGGCGGGCCGTCCATCGCCGACCCTATTCTGTCTCTTTTCGTTAGCCTATTGATTCTGGTGTCAGCCATTCGACTGCTGCGTGAGGTGACGCATGTGTTGATGGAAGGTGTGCCAATTGGAATCGATGCGCATGAAGTCGGCTGCGCTCTAACCCGTGTCGACGGCGTCTGTTCTATCCATGACATGCATATCTGGAGTTTGTCATCAAGTAGCCAGGCGCTAGCAGCGCATGTCGATGTGGAAGCGATGGGGCAGTGGGAAGAGATACTGCCGGAGCTGCAAACAATCTTGCGGGAGCGCTTCGGCATTGGCCACAGCACGTTACAACCGGAGAATGCAGCTATCCGTCTAACTTGTGATGCAGATCCTAATTGCGGTTCTGGTGATTGCAGGTAGACAACCGACGGAGGACCCATCCGGGCTGCGCAGTAGTGGCCTCAATAGCTGTAGCGCCGCTTGATGGCCTGTTACTGTTCGCCCCCCCTTTGGGGAGTAGCCTGCTTCTGATCCGCTCAGGAGCGTCCGTATCAACATTCTCGGCAACCTGCCGTGGTGCGGACACCTTTTGGTTGGTGAGACCATCGGCATATCCACCCCAGAGCCGGGCGTGTAGATATGTCGTTGACTCGATGCCCGGCTGGAAGCGTTCATGAATCCGTTTTCCCTAAGAATAAAGCGCTCCTCAAGCAACGGAGGGCCTTCGGTCAAATCGCCACGGATAGCCTGATCGACAACTCGGCGGGCATAGGCGTGAGCTTTTCCAGCGAAGGGCGTGGCCGATACCGAGCCCAGTAGCGCCTTGTATGGTTTTCTGCAGGTTCAAAATTGTCAGCGTAGGAGGAGGGGGCAAGCGCGCCTTCCGGCCTTCCGGCCTTTCGGCACGGACTGTGGGAGATTCCGCCCCACCTCATGGCTGCCCTACCGAATATATACCTCACGTACTGGGGCGAACCTTACAGCATTGTAATGAAGTTGATCGAAACGCGTTCGACAGGGGCATGTCGTATTTTCTGTGCTTGCTAAATATGCCAATAAGCCATTCGGCTAGCAGGCCTCGACGAAGTAAATATCAATCCTGGAGAACGCAATGACAAATTCAATGTTCGCTTCGTGCATCCAAGCTTGTTCAAACTGTGCCCTGGTATGCGAAACATGCGCCTCTGCTTGCCTGCGTGAGGATGATGTAAAAATGATGGCTCGATGCATCGAGCTTGACCGTGACTGCGCGGACATCTGTACGCTGGCCGCCACCTTGATGAGCCGCGAAAGTGACTACGCTAAAGAGTTCTGTGCCCTTTGTGCCAAGGTCTGCCGGGCGTGCGGAGAAGAATGCGCGAAACATCAAATGGAACACTGCCAAGAGTGCGCCAAGGCCTGCATGAAGTGTGCTGAGGAATGTGAGCGTATGGCGGCATAACACTCGTACTTCACCGCTCTGGCACAGCTAAATTCAAGGTGCCAGAGCTGCTCGAAGATAAAGAAACATGCTGCGCTTAATGTTCGGCGTACGAGGCTTAAAAAAAAGCCATACGAGACCCGCAATAGCCAGGGGCGAATCAATCCTTCCCCAGCAGTGTTTTGATCCGCAGGTAAACACACGCCGCTTACCTGTTGGCAGTCGTGGCCATGCGCCCCGAATCGGCCAATGCCGTAATTTTTTTTCTCTTGCCGCAACGTAACCAATACTTCATTGCTGGGGACTAGATCTATGGAGCATCAAGGGGAATATCTACGCCAGGGGGCCATGTCGTCCGACATGGGTATGGATGCGCATATGCAGATGATGGAGCGGCGCCACGTCGCGACGTTGTGGTGCCACTTCGTCAATGTGCTGCTCGGCCTTTGGGTGCTGAGTGCGCCCTTCATCTTCGGCTATATGAACGTAGCGCCGAGCGACCTCGACCTGCCACGCCTGGCAGCCGAGCGTGATCTACCCGAGGTCGCCACTCGTGCGTTGCTGATGACCTGGAACGACGTCATCAGCGGCGCATTGATAGTGCTGTTCGCGGTCCTCTCGCTCAAGCGGATCAGCTGGGCGCAATGGGCCAACACGGTTATGGGACTGTGGTTGATGTTCGCGCCGCTGCTGTTCTGGACGCCGTCCCCGGCGAGCTACGGCAATGCCTTGCTGGTCGGTGGGTTGGTGATCGCCTTCTCCACTCTGGTGCCGATGATGCCGGGCATGAGCATGCAGGGGATGATGCAGAAGGCTGCGGTGCCGCCGGGCTGGGATTACAACCCTTCGACCTGGCTGCAACGCCTGCCAATAGCCATCCTCGCCGTGATTGGCATTCTGCTCGCGCGTTATCTAGCCGCTTATCAGCTTGGCCATACCTCGGACGCCTGGGATCCCTTTTTCGGCACCGAACCTAACGGTACCGAGAGGATCATCACCTCGGACATGTCGCGCGCCTGGCCGGTATCCGATGCAGGGATCGGTGTGATGGCCTATATGATCGAGCTGCTCATGGCGGTAATGGGCGATGCCCGGCGCTGGCGCACCATGCCGTGGATGGTCGCAGCGTTCGGCGTGGTGGTAGTGCCGCTTGGCGTAATAAGCATTTTCTTCATTATTGCCCAGCCGATTTTCATCGGCACCTGGTGCACGCTGTGTCTGGCTCAGGCGTTGGCCATGCTGGTGATGATGCCTTACGCGCTGGATGAGCTGGTCGCGATGGGGCAGTTTCTGAAAGACGCGCGACGCCGCGGCAAGCCTTTCTGGAAAACCTTTTTCATGGGCGATGCAATGGAAGGCACCCGCGAGGACAGCACGCCGGAGTTCGACGGCAGCCTCTCCTCGATGACCCTCAAGGGCCTTCGTGGAGTGAACCTGCCCTGGGGGCTCGCACTGCTGTGCATCCTCGGCGTCTGGCTGATGTCGACCCGGTTGATCTTCGGCACCGAGGGTGCCATGGCCAACAGCGATCATCTGATGGGGTCGCTGTTGATTACCGTCTCGGTGCTGACGTTCGCAGAAGTCGCCCGCCCGCTGCGGTTTCTCAACCTACCAATTGGCGCCTGGTTGATCGCCGCGCCCGCGTTTCTCGATGGCGCAGGATTCGCCGGCACCGTCGGCAGCCTTATTGCCGGCGTGCTGGTAATCGGCCTGAGCCTGCCCAGAGGTCTTATTCACCATCGCTATGCCGGCTGGAACGCTCTGTTGCGCTAAGCCAGTGCAATCCACCCATCCCTGCACAGGAGCCGAACATGACCGCCCCCGCAAAGACCGCCGTAATATGTGGCGGGACCGCAGGCGTAGGACGAGCGACCGCTCATGCGTTCGCGCAAGCTGGCTTTCGCATCGCAGTGATCGCCCGCGGCGAAGAGGGATTGGCCGATACCCGTGCCGAACTAGAGGCAAAGGGCACCATGGTGCTGGCGATTTCAGCGGATGTCGCCGACGCCGAGGCGGTCGATAAGGCCGCCGAGCGTATCGAGGCGGAGCTGGGTCCGATCGAGATATGGGTCAATGCCGCCATGGCGACGGTGTTCGGCCCGGTCAACAAAACCAGCGCGGCGGAATACAAGCGGGTGACCGAGGTGACCTATCTCGGTTTCGTTCATGGCACGCTGGCTGCGCTGCGCTATATGGAGTCGCGCAACCGGGGCACCATCGTCCAGGTGGGCTCGGCGCTTTCCTACCGCGCGATTCCCTTGCAGTCGGCTTACTGCGCAGCCAAGTTCGCGATTCGCGGATTCACCGATTCGCTGCGCTGCGAACTCATCCATACCAACAGCCGGGTGCGGCTGACCATGGTGCAGCTGCCGGCCCATAACACGCCGCAGTTCGACTGGTCGCGCAACAAGATGCAAAAGCGTCCGCAGCCGGTCCCGCCCATCCATACGCCGGACGTCGCCGCGCGCGCCATCGTCCGTGCGGCTACCGACGCACCACGCGAGCTTTGGCTGGGGCGCGCCTCGTTACAGGCCATCATCGGCAGCATGTTCATGCCAGGTTTGCTCGACCGGATGATGGCCAAGCAGGCCTGGAGCGGGCAGATGACCGACGAGCCGGCCGATGCCGACCAGCCGGACAACCTGTTCCACCCGGTAAAAGGTCTGCATCGCCTCGAAGGGCGCTTCGGCGACCAGGCGAAAGACAAGGCACTGGGCCTCAGCTCCGAAACCGTGGGCAAGCTGGCCGCGGGCGGTCTGGCCGTAGTGGTTGTGATCGCCGTAGCGGTAGTAGTTGCCATTGCCCACTAGCCGGACCATGCAACAGCGCGCTATAAACCGGCTGCAGCCACGTTAATCAATAGAACCGAGGCTCAGTGCGGCATTGATCAAACCCACATGAGAAAAGGCCTGCGGCACGTTGCCTAGATGCTGGCCGCTCCGGGTGTCGAATTCCTCAGCGAACAGGCCGTGCTCACCCTTGCGTTGCATCAACTGTTCGAAAAGATCCTTTGCCTCTTGAGGCCGGCCGGTTTGCACTAATGCCTCGACCAGCCAAAAGCTACAGATGAAGAAAGCGCCTTCTCGGCCCTCCAGCCCATCCGAAATTTCAGCAGGGTAGCGCCGTAGCGCGCCGCCGCCTTCGTCCAATTGTTTGCGGATCACATCAACCGTATTTACGAAACGTTCGTCGCGGCCCTCCACGAAGCCAACTCGCGCTAACAACAGGAGGCTGGCGTCCAGCCTTTCGTCATCGAAGGCACGGATGAAGTTGTTGCCGTCGGCGCTGACACCACGGCGCAGGACTAACTGACGTAGAGCCTCGGCCTGATTGACCCAACTTTTCTCATCTCCGTCTAGGTCATGGCGGCGCTTCAGCCAAAGTGCACGCTGTAGGCCAGCCCAGGCCATGACTTTGGAGTGGACATAGTGGCGCGGCTCGCTGCGCATTTCCCAAATGCTCTGATCGGGCTCGTGCCAGTGCGCTGCAATGAAATCAGCAGCGGCGCGCATGTGGGGCCAGTGTGAGCGCATCGCATCGTCGGCCATGCTATCGCAGATACAAACGCACTCCAGCAACTCGCCATAGACATCCAGCTGAAACTGGCCATCAGCAGCGTTACCCACACGCACTGGTCGCGAGCCGCGATAGCCGTCCACTCCTTCGATAGTCCGTTCTGGCGGTGGTGCGGCGCCGTGCACATCGTAAAGCACGGCCAGCGGCGTCCCATGTTGCTCAATGGTTCGCTGCATCCACTGGGCCCAACGATGCGCCTCATCTCGACAACCGAGGCCGAAAAGAGCACCAAGTGTCAGCCCCGCATCTCGAAACCAGGTATAGCGATAATCCCAGTTCCGCTCCCCGCCCAGGTGTTCAGGTATGGAGGTTGTTCCAGCAGCTACGACCGCCCCGCTGGGTGCATATATCAGCAGCTTAAGACTGATAGCGCTTCGCACGACATCGGTCCGATAGGTTGCCGGGAAGTCCAGCGCTGCGCACCAGTTGCGCCACGCGTTCAGCGTCGCCGCAATCCGTGCTGGCACTGATTCAATCGACACAGGAACGGGTGAGGCGTCTTGCTCTAAGGGAACGCTTAGACAAACTACACTACGGCCTCCTGCAGCTACTGAGAGCGTTCCCATCCAGCCTTTCCCGTCCGGACATAACGGGCAGTCCGCTTGAAGCAGCAGCTGTTGCCCCATATAAGAATAGGCTAGCCCTTCGGCTGAACTGCTTGCCTCACCGGCTACGCTCCCGAAATCTGGACGGGGCTCAAACAGCAGGGTGAATTCACAGCGGCCAGCGAGGCCATCTACCTGCCAAAGCAAGCGTTGGTGGTCCTCTGATCCAGGCCACTCCATGCATAGCGAGACACGAGCACACCCAGATGCGCTGTGGACCTCGAATTCCAACACTGCTGAACCGTCCAGGTACTGCATCTGGACGTTTGCATCTGGTGCCGATAGATGAAGGCGACCGCCACGCTCGCGATCGAGCAGCGGCCAAATTAGCGGTGTGCCATCGAAGCGCTGGGGACAGAACCATTCAACGTTGCCATCCGGCCCCACCAGCGCCATGGAACGACCATCACCGATAGCCGCCAGCGAACCAATTGCCGGATAGTTGGAAACCCTGGGTGTCCGCGTTTGATCAATTCCCATATTTTTTTGTGCCGCCGATGCGCTTGTTCACAGTCAATGGTTCCTCTGCACTGCCGTTCCAAAGCGCCCCTGGCGCAGCTGCAAGGATGAAACAAAGACCGGTCGTGCAGCAAACACATGGGGGCAACGTGACTTCAATAGCTCCGACAGCTCTGGATCCCCAAGCTGTTCGGTCAATGCGTCTGCGAGCGCAGCTTGATCTAGGCTTACGCAGAAGCACGCTTCGTTGAGCGCTGCGGCTGTCGTACCGCATTTTCTCGATGAGGACGCTTGCACGAGAACCTCCAGAACCAAACATACAGGTTCGAAAGCCTTGGCCTCTTTCGGTTCAGCCGGGCATTTTCTATAAGCTTAGGTCAGGGTCGTTTTCGGCCACTGCGCCATTAACTAGACATAAGCCTTGGAAGCGTCATTGTGAAAGTCGTGTGCCCCTCAGCTGATTCGCAAGCGATGCGCCCTTTATGTGCTTCAACTATCGAGCGAGTGATAGCCATGCCGAGGCCTGCATTCATGGTGGTACCTTCGCGCCTTGCGGTGTCGACCCTATAGAACCGATCAAATATTCGGGTGTGAAGCTCGGCTGGGATAGATGTGCCTCGGTTGGAAATAGCTGTAGAAACCGAGGCACCGCTCTCGCTTATTTCAACGCTGATGGTGCTGCCTTCCTCTGCGTACCGAACTGCGTTAGAGACTATGTTTGAGATGGCTCGTCTTAGCATTGATTTATCGCCATGTACCGATCCATCGCCTGAAAGCGCGATTTCTACCTTTTTGTCCTCGGCTGCAAGCTCGTAATATTCGATAACGCTCGCGGTAATCTCAGCCATGCTGGCATCCTCGGCACTGGGCGTAATCTTTCCGTTGTCCGCCTTGGCGAGGAACAGCATGTCATCGACCATCTTTGACATACGCCTAAGCTCTTCGAGGGCCGAATACAAAATGTCCTTGTAGTCTGCATTCTCGCGGTCGCGCATGAGTGCGACCTCTATTTGGGTCAACATGCTGTTCAGGGGGGGTCTTAACTCATGAGCAATGTCCGCTGAAAAACCTGACAACCTGAGAAAAGAGTCATCCAAGCGCGAGAGCATTTCATTGAAGTTGTCTACGAGTTCATGAAGCTCGCCTGGCACTGACTCGGTCGGAATTCGGGTATCCAAGCAGTTGGCGGTTACCGTTGAAGACGTCTTGGATAGTTCGTCGATCGGTTTTAAACCCTTCTTGATCAGAACAACACCCAAAGCGCCACTCAGAAGTGCACTGACCACCAGCGTATAAGCAAACCATTGCTGGATCATTTCGAAGAAGTGGATGCGGTGCGTTACATCTAAGGCTAGATAAATGACAGTATTTTTCCCACCGACCCACCGGTTTACTTTTCTAGTAATTCCGCTGTACTGATGGCCATCAAAACTTACTGTCCAGCGCTCCTCTTGGATGCCGGTGACAAGAGGTAGCAAGCTCTCAGAAAGATTGTGGTGGGAGTAAACCGTCTTCCCGTCTACCACAACCGCAGTTGCGAAACCAAAGGAGTGTTCAATAACCTTATCAATCCTTGAAGCGGTTTCTTGCCCGAATGCCGTGCTGCTGCGTAGCGTATGCTCTACTGCAACGGCCTTTTCATTCAGCACTTGTGCATCTTTGCGTTCGAAATGGAGCTGGCAAAAATAATTAAAGCTGATTGCGGCGGCCATCAGCACAACCGTAACCACGAGCATGAAAACTATCGCCATTCTGCTCGTCAGTGATACTTTTCCCATCAGTACGGTCCTGGTTAGGCCATCACGCACAAAAAAGCAGGTGGGGCACCCGGGAAGGTGCCCTACCTGCTTCGATCATTGTTGCTCGCACTCTCGTATCCTAGGCCGCGTCTGGACTTTCGCCATTTTGCGAGTGACTGGCTTTGGCCGCCTCCATCATTTCACGACACTCTTTCATCATTCCGCGCATGTCGCCCATCATTTCCATATGCATGTCTCCACCCATCATGCCGGTTTCGGAATGGCTTTGGCCCTCTTTATCTACCGCTGCGAAACTAAGCCCGCTCGCCAGGGTGATTGCAATTGCTGTTACTGTGATGGCCTTTCGCATGTTAAATCTCCAGGTTCAGTGGATTATTCGCTCTTGCTTAACAAGGTACTTTCGGCGACCTCCGGCTCCTTGGATTTTTCACACTTGCCGCTGGACATATGCTTCATGCATACGACCATCATCAACAGGCACGGCAAGAGGAAGAGCAGGCTTGGCAGCGTCGTTGCCAACGCCCCGGTGCTTTGGTTCAGGAGCATGTAGCCAACCACAGCAGCGGTTAGACCCGTCACGATCGGATTGCGCTGCAGTATACTTTTCATCTTCGAAAACAATCTGCTAATATTAAGTATCCTCGGATATTAAGCTTGGCAGGTTAGCCGTTGTTTACGCCGACTGCTGTGCTCAAAAACTCTACCGTATGGATCTTTCCGTCGGGGCTCTTTACCTTCATCTCATATGTCTGAACTGTTCCATTGGTTCGATAGTTCTGTATCATCCCGGTTGTGCCGGCCGTACCGGCTGGAGCGATGCTCTGCACTTTACCTTCTTTGAGGAGCATTTTTAATGTGGGCTTTGCTTCTGACCTGTCGTCAAGGCGCTGCAGTGTCCGGTCGCTACCGCCTTCGGCCATTGCAAGCGAAGAAGCAACAGTCAGAATTAACGGGAGAATTACTTTGGTCATGCGGCTCATGGTTACACCTCTTGGTTAGTTGATGCCTTTAGGTTAAAGGACCGATCCTTACCAAGAGCTGTTGCCGGCGTTACAAAGCTGTAATCGAAACCTTTTTTACTACGACCGCCACGTGTGCGGCGGTCGCTTCTTATTCTTACTGCTTTTCGATGCGCGTAATGGTGGAATCCATTCCTTTCGAGGCGAACTCGAATTCGACCTGGTCCCCTTCTTTCAACGTTTTGAGCTGATCAGGCTCTGCTTTGAAGCCCATCGTCATCGCGGGCCAGCCCAGCGCCTGGACCGGGCCGTGAGCAATGGTGACGGTCCCGCTTTCGGTATTCACTTTCTTGACCGTGCCGGTGGCAGTAGCGGTCTGTCCCGCCGGCTTGTGGTCCATTTGCATGTTCATGCCTTTGTGATCCATCGGCATGCCGTCCATAGGCTCCTTGTCGGCGGCATAGGCGACTGGTACTAGGAAGAGTGTGGCAAGGGTGATGTGCTTGATGTTCATGGATGTTCTCCAGTGTGGTTGGTTGCTTGCTGGGTGGTGACTCGCAATTGCCGGCGGCGCATCAGCAGGTAGGCTGCCGGCAGAACGAACAGGGAGAGCAAGGGGGCGGTGATCATCCCGCCTACCATCGGGGCGGCAATGCGGCTCATGATTTCGCTGCCGGTTCCGCTACCCCAGAGGATGGGCAGCAGGCCGGCGATGATGACGGCGACGGTCATGGCCTTGGGGCGCACCCGCTGTACCGCGCCTTCACGGATTGCGTCAAGCAGTACACCTTCGCCATGGGCTCCGGCGTTAACGCGATCTGTCCAGGCGTTCTTCAAGTACAGCAACATGATGACGCCGAACTCAGCGGAAACGCCTGCCAGTGCAATGAAGCCGATACCTGTCGCTACGGAGAGGTTGTACCCCAGTAGATAAAGGAACCAGACGCCACCGGTCAGGGCGAATGGCAGCGTGGCCATGATCAGCAGCGCCTCGCCGAAACGGGAAAACGTGAGGTAGAGCAAGACAAAAATGATCAGCAAGGTAGCCGGCACGACGAGCTTCAGCTTGGCGTTAGCTCGCTCCATGAATTCGAATTGACCGGAATAGCTGATGCTCATGCCGGACTCGAGTTGGACACCTTCGCTGATCTTTTCCCTTAGATCGCCCACGACCGCCGCCATGTCGCGGCCGCGGACGTCGACATAAACCCAGCCCGACAGTCTCGCGTTTTCGCTTTTGAGCATCGGAGGGCCGTCACTCACTTGTATCTTAGCGACTGTGCCCAGCGTGATCTGACTGCCTTGCGGCGTGTAGATAGGCAGTTTACGCAGATCGCTTATCGAGTCGCGCCACTCGCGACCATAGCGGAGATTGATGGGATACCTGGCGAGCCCTTCCACAGTCTCACCAATGGTTTGGCCACCGATGGCACCGGCCACGATCGATTGGACGTCAGCTATATTCAAGCCATAGCGTGCTGCCGCGACACGATCGATATCCACATCGATGTACCGCCCTCCGGTCAATCGCTCGGCAAGCGCCGAACTGACCCCAGGCACTGTCTTGGCGATTTTCTCCACGGCCTGGGTGGTTTTGTCGATCTGCGCCAGGTCAGTGCCATACACCTTCACGCCTATCGGGCTCTTGATACCTGTCGCCAGCATGTCGATGCGGTTTCGGATGGGCGGGATCCAGAGATTGGCCAATCCTGGCACCTGTACGGTGCGATCCAACTCCTCTACCAGTTTTTCGAGCGTCATCCCGGAGCGCCACTGGTCCTTCGGCTTGAACTGAATGGTCGTCTCGAACATCTCCAGCGGTGCGGAATCGGTCGCTGAGTCCGCTCGACCAGCTTTACCGAACACGTGAGTGACCTCTGGAACCGTCTTAATGAGCCGGTCCGTCTGCTGCAGTAGCTCGGAAGCCTTCTGAGCGGAGAGGCCTGGAAGCGCAGTGGGCATATACAGCAGGTCGCCTTCATCCAGCGGTGGTAAGAACTCACCACCCAAGCGAGAGGCGGGCCATAAGCCAGTCAGGAAGATCAGAACCGCCACCAGCAGGGTTGCCTTTGGCCAGCGCAGCACCGCATCCAGGGCCGGCTTATAGACCCAGATGAGGCCACGGTTGAGCGGGTTGCGGTGTTCATCCGGGATCTTGCCCCGTATCCAATATCCCATCAGCACCGGAACCAGCGTGACGGACAGACCCGCGGCCGCCGCCATTGCATAGGTTTTGGTGAACCCCAGCGGACCGAACAGCCGGCCTTCCTGCGCCTCCAGGGTGAATACCGTAATAAACGACAGTGTGATGATCAGCAGGCTGAAGAACAGTGCTGGCCCTACCTCAACAGCTGCGTCAGTAATCACCTTCCAGTGCTCTTGGCCCTTCAAGGTGGAGCCAGGATGCCGCTTGTGCCAGCTCTCGATGTGCTTGTGGGCGTTTTCGATCATGACGATTGCCGCATCGACCATCGCTCCGATCGCGATAGCGATGCCGCCCAAGGACATGATGTTGGCGTTGATGCCTTGCCGCTGCATGATGATAAAGGCGATCAAGATGCCGATCGGCAACGAAACGATTGCGACCAGAGATGAGCGCAGGTGCCACAGGAAAATCGCGCAAACCAGCGCAACGACGATGAATTCCTCGATGAGTTTGTGAGTGAGGTTTTCGACGGCACTATCGATCAGCTTGCTGCGGTCGTAAGTCGTGACGATTTCGACGCCTTCGGGAAGGCTCGCCTTGAGCTCGTCGAGCTTTGTCTGGACAGCGGCAATGGTTTCCCGAGCGTTTTTGCCGCTACGCAGGATCACAACTCCGCCGACAACCTCTCCTTCGCCGTCAAGCTCGGCGATGCCGCGGCGCATTTCCGGGCCGAGCTGGATATGCGCAACGTCCCCTAGCGTTACGGGAACGCCACTGTCGAGACGCAAAGGAATGGCTCGAAAGTCCTTGAGTGTCTCCAGATACCCTGTCGCACGAACCATGAACTCGGTTTCTGCGAGTTCCAGAACACTCCCGCCAGTTTCACGGTTGGCCTCATCGATCGCCTTAGCGATCTGCTGCTGCGTCACGCCCCTGCTGGCCATGTGTACGGGATCGAGCACGACCTGGTATTGCTTGACCATCCCGCCTATGGGCGCGACTTCCGCCACGTTGGGCAGTGTCTTGAGCTCATAGCGAAGAAACCAGTCCTGCAGGGAGCGCAGCTGCGAGAGGTCATGTTTGCCCGTTCGGTCCACCAAAGCATACTGGTAGATCCAACCAACACCCGTGGCGTCAGGGCCCAAGGCGGGTTTGGCGGCGGCGGGAAGCCGACTCTGCACCTGACTCAGGTACTCCAGCACCCGCGAACGGGCCCAATAGAGGTCTGTGCCGTCCTCGAACAGGACGTACACGTAGCTATCCCCGAAAAAGGAGTAGCCGCGAACTGTCTTTGCGCCAGGCACAGACAGCATCGTCGTCGTCAGTGGGTAGGTGACCTGATTCTCGACAATCTGAGGGGCTTGCCCTGGGTATGGCGTGCGGATGATGACCTGGACGTCGGAAAGGTCAGGCAACGCATCAACAGCGGTGTTCTTGACCGACCAGACACCCCAGGCCACCGCGAACAAAGTGGCGAGCAAGATCAGAAAGCGGTTGGCCACTGACCATCGGATTATGGCTGCGATCATTGCTGGCCCCCGAGCTTCTCGATGCGCTCGATGACCAAACCTTCGTCGCTTTCACGCACGCCAACACGGACGCGGTCGCCCGTTTGCAAGCCTGACAAGAGGGATGGATCGGCAACCGGGAAGGACATGGTCATCCCGGGCATGTTCAGCGTCTTGAACGGCCCATGCGACAGGCCAACCATGCCATCTTCCAGGCTGACGATCATGCCTTCAGCCTCGTGCAAAGCAGGTCCGGTGGAAGGTGTAGGCTGCTCCAAACCCTGAGCGGTCAGCCCGCGTAGGCTCGCCTCTGAATCGAGGAGAAACTGACCGGACGCCACGACCTGTTGGCCGGCTTCGAGCCCATCAAGTACTTCTGTTTTGTCATCGAACTCCCGGCCAATGCGAACTTCAACGGGACGGTAACGGCCTTCATCCTCAGCCAGCATCACCAATGCTCGCCGGCCGGTGCGAATGACCGCCTCGGTCGGGATGACCAAGGCATCTTCAACGTTGCGACTCAACGTCACCTCGGCCGTCATGCCGGGACGAAGCCGCTGTTGCGGGTTAGGTAACTCAACCCGGACACGCACAGTGCGGCTATCCAGGTTGGCCTGCGATAGTACAGTCTGGATCGTGCCTTCCAGCGTTTCACCCGCAAAAGCGGGCAAGCGCGCTGTTACTGATTGCCCCGGCGCTAAATTTGCGATCTGCGCCTCTGGTACTGCAACTTCTAGCCAAACCGTGTCCAGCCCATTGACGCGCGCAAGAGATGCGCCGGCGGGTACGGTCATGCCCTCGCGAACATCGAGGCTGTTCAACACGCCGCCGATTGGGCTCGTTACGGTCCAAACGGGGTGCGCTTTACCGGTTCGTTCCAGCTGCGTAATGGCCTCTGGCGGCATTCCAGTAAGGCGCAACCGCTGACGGGCCGCTGCGAGCAGCTGTGGCTCGCCGATCTTTCTCAGTGCCAGGTACTCTTCCTGTGCAGCAGCCCACTCAGGAATAAGCAGATCTGCAAGCGGCGCGCCTTTTTCAATAATGTCTTCCGGCGCTCGGTCGTAAACGCGCTCGACGAAGCCCCCGGCGCGCGCCTGCACGACAGCCACGTCTCGCTCATCAAACATCAATGCGCCTGTCGCTTCGAGCGATTGGCTAATCGATTCACGCGTTGCGGTCGCCAGACGCATGCCGAGATTCTGCGTCACGCTCGGGTCGATGCTCATCGACGCCCCGTCGTTTCCCTCATCGGCATAACGCGGGACAAGGTCCATGTCCATGAAGGGGGACTTCCCAGGCTTGTCGAACTTTTGCTGGGGGACCATAGGGTCATACCAATAGAGTACTTCCTTGCCTTCTTCTGGAGGCGATTGCCCGAAGGCTGCGGTAGACAGGCCGAGAAAGGCTGTAGTGCTAACCATCAAAGAGAGGCTAAGGGCGAGTACCAGCCGCTTAAATTGGAAGGTCATGGTTGGGTATCTCCAAAGGCGAAATGCAGGCGGGCGTTGCTCAGCGATCGGTCGCGGGCTACGTCGATACGCCGTAGCCGGGTCTCTACAAGCTGGCGGCGCGCATCGATTACGGCGGTTAGTGCGCCGTTCCCGGAACGGTAATCGGCCATGGCAAGAAGGACTTTCTCTTTAGCAAGGGGAAGCAAGGTCTGCTCAAAGCGGATGAGTGCACGGTCCAGGCGCTGATACTCAGCCAGGTCAGCGGCAAGCTCTTGGTTATGCAGGCGCAACGTGGCTTGGCGCTGAGACTCAATCTGTGCAAGGCGAGCACGCTCAGCTGCGATCTTTGGATCCTGCCGAGAGCTGGTGAATAACGGCAGATCGAAGCTGACGCTGAGGTTCACCATGTCACCGTACTCCCGGCCACGGCGCAGGTAATCGACGCCCCAACTCCAGTCCGGGGTTTTCTCAGCGATGGCCTGGCGAACCTTTGCCTCAGCTTCACGAGTCATCGGATCGAAGGCGAGCAAAGCCGGATGGCGGTTCAGGTTGTGCTGATAGTGATCAACTCCGGCAAGCCATCGCGGCCAGTCGCCTGTAAGCGGCTGGTCTGCTGGCTCGCCTATCCAGCGGCGTAGATCGGCCCGCGCAACAACCTGATTGCGTAGCAGCTCATCCTCTTGTTCAGCAAGCAATGCTGCCTCTTGCTTCGGAAGCACGGTGTCTGCGGTTTGCCCACCGCCGCCAGCAATGCGCGCATGAACAGCCCTCGAAAGCAACTGATTCTCGCTGTAGAGCTGTTTGAAAAGGCTTAGCTTCTGCTCGACCGCGAAGCTAGCGATCCATGCCTCGGCGGTCGCCTGGCGCACGCTGAGACGTTCAACGGTTTGCTGAACGTCTGCGAGCGCAACACTAGCCTGCGCAGTCTCGACACGGGCGCGTCTTTTCGCTCGGTTTGGCACATCTTGCATGACCCCAACCATTTGCATGGTCATGGCATCTTGGTCCACCTGCCAGCGAGCGTCACCTTCGATGGGCACGCTTTGCAGCCCAAGCTTAAGCTTAGGGTCAGGGAGTTCGCCGGCAGGGATTGCAGCGCTGCGTGCGGCCTCGAGGTTGGCGGCTTGCGCTTCCAGCGAAGGCGCGTCTTGCTCGGCCAAGCTCAGCGCCTGTTCTAAGGTTAGAGCTGACGCGAGCTCGGGGAACGAGAGCGCGCCCATGATCAAGGCGGCCACGTAGGGAGGCGCCCAGCGGATAGGGGGTTTCATTTAAAAGAATTCCTGATCTTCCATGCGAGCCGAAGGCGCGCGGTAGCCAGCCCGAATGTTCACATCCGGGCGGTTCCTTAGAATTTGATCGGAATCAGAAGCGGGGTGGATGCCAGACGGCGTCCAGAAGGCGAGAAGGTATTTGGTCGTTAGACGGCGTGTTCACGGGTATACCAGCAGGGACCAGCTGCGCCTTCGCAGCAACGATCTGAAGGAGGCTGACGGTTTTGCATTCTTGCCCCGTCTTGCAGACGGACGCCTTCCCTTGCTCATGCCCTTCACAGCACTCGGGCTCAGCGCCGCTGACGCCAGCCATCAATGCGTGGTTGGCTGCCATGGCGTCCATGCCTTCCATAGTAGGCATTACGTGATGCGCTGACGTCCCAACCGGCATGAGCAATTGCGCCATCCCGTTGATCGGAAGCGCGAGCACTAGCAGCAGAATAAGGAAGGAACGCATGAGGGACTTCATTCTTTCAGCCTACGGGGCAGTTCATAAGCAATCAATGAGGCAATCGGTCGCTTCGCAACAGAAGCCTAAGCCGACATGCTTCAAACTATACGCGCCTGACGGAGCCGGAGGGCGTTGAACACCACAGATGCTGAGCTGAGGCTCATGGCCAAGGCAGCAATCATCGGAGACAGCAACAGTCCAAAGAACGGATAGAGCAGGCCTGCAGCAATCGGGATGCTCAACCCGTTGTACATAAAGGCAAACAGAAGGTTCTGACGCATATTGCGAACTGTCGCCACCGAAAGCGTACGGGCGCGAAGTATTCCCATCAGGTCACCTTTAACCAGAGTGACTTGCGCGCTGTTCATCGCGACGTCGGTACCCGTACCCATCGCGATGCCTACGTCAGCCCTAGCGAGAGCCGGCGCATCATTTATTCCGTCACCTGCCATGGCGACCACTTTACCGAGGGCTTGTAGCTTAACCACCAGCGCCTCCTTGTCCTGCGGCTTCACTTCGCCATGCACTTCATTGATCGATAGCTCACGAGCCACCGCGCGGGCAGTAGTAAGCCCGTCGCCAGTGGCCATGATGACTTGCACGCCCTCCGCTTGAAGCCGAGCTACAGCTTCCTTGGAAGTCGGTTTGATTGGGTCCGATACGGCCAGCAAGCCGGCAAGTGCCCCATCAACAGCCAGGTAAACAATGCTGGTACCGCTCTCGCGCATTTTTTCTGCCTGATCTTTCAACGGTTCGACGCTCACACCCGCATCTTCCATAAGCGCTGTGTTGCCTAGCTGTAGCTGCTTGCCTTCCACCAAACCACGGACTCCGATCCCTGACCCTGACTCGAAGGTCTCTGGCTTTACCAACTGAATACCCTCGCTTCTCGCATGGTCCACGATGGCGTGGGCCAGGGGATGCTCGCTACCTTGATCCAAGCTGGCAGACAAACGGATGACTTCCTGAGCATCAAACGGGGTGACGCCTATGGCTCGATCGAAAACAGGTCGGCCCTCGGTCAAGGTTCCAGTTTTGTCGACAATAAGCGTGTTTACCTTGCGAACATTCTCGATGGCGCCTGCATCTCTGAAAAGCACTCCGCTTCCGGCCGCTTTGCCTGTGGCAACCATGATCGACATAGGCGTTGCCAGGCCAAGTGCGCACGGACACGCAATGATCAAAACCGCAACCGCATTGATCAGGCCAAATACCCAGCCCTGCTCGGGTCCGAACAGGCCCCATGCAAAGAATGTCAGCAAGGCGATGCCGATGACCGTCAGCACGAAATAACCAGCAACCGTGTCCGCCATCCGCTGCATGGGTGCTTTGGAGCGTTGCGCATTCGCAACCATCTGGACGATTTGTGAAAGCATGGTCTTGGAGCCAACCCTAGTGGCTCGCATGACAAGCGAGCCACTCGTGTTCATCGTCGCGCCGATAAGCGAATCGCCTGCTCGCTTCGTCACGGGAACCGGCTCGCCCGTTAGCATGGATTCGTCGACGGCGCTCTCGCCTTCTAACACCTCCCCATCAACGGGTACTTTTTCACCGGGACGAACGCGCAGATGGTCGCCCTCGTGAACATGCGTGAGCGGGATGTCCTCCTCGGAACCATCCTCGGCGATACGGCGAGCTGTTTTGGGTGATAAGCCAAGCAGGGATTTGATTGCGGAAGATGTCTGAGAGCGGGCCTTCAATTCGAGCAGTTGCCCTAAAAGCGTCAGTGAAATGATGACCGCTGCTGCTTCGTAATAAACACCTATTCGGCCGCCCACTGTGAATGACTCTGGAAATATGCTCGGTAAGATGGTTGCTACGATGCTGTAAATATACGCAGCCCCTGTGCCAAGCCCGATCAAGGTCCACATGTTTGGGCTGCGATGTTTGACCGAGGCCAGGCCGCGCACGAAAAATGGCCAGCCTGCCCACAAGACAACCGGGGTCGTAAGGGCTAGTTCAACCCAGTTCTGGCTAGCCCCGTGAAACAGCGGAAGTGCATGTCCCGCCATGGCCAACAGGGTCACTGCTACAGTCAAGGGGAGGGACCACCAGAATCGCTTCGAAAAGTCCTTGAGTTCGGGATTCTCTTCCTCGTCTAGTTCAGGGATCAGAGGTTCCAATGACATCCCGCAGATAGGGCAGTCACCTGGGCCCATTTGGCGGATCTCAGGGTGCATCGGGCAGGTGTACTCGGTCGTTGCATCACCGGCGGGTGCCTTCTGTGCGGGCGGCGTGGTTGCATGAGACGACGACCTCTGATCCTGCTGTGCAGCGAGATATCGAGCAGGATCAGAACGGAACTTGGTGTGGCAGCCCTGGCTGCAAAAGCGGTAAGTGATTCCTTGATAGTTTTTTTCAAACTCGCTGTTCTCCGTCACCTTCATCCCGCAGACCGGGTCTGTGAGTGCTGCAGATCCTTTCGTTTGGTCAGGTTGATGATGGCAATGCGAAGAGGACATGAGAGCTCCTTTAATGAGTTAGTAGTCACGAATGTGGCTACTACACCGACAGTTACGGCATGTTTCTTCCAGGCCCGCTGCGTCTGACAGCCAACATATGAAAAACGTCCTGACTTTAAGCTGAAGCGTCGATTACATTTTTGTCAGGTTTCCTGGCACAAGGCGATTTGCTGTTGGGAAGACTGCCTCCGCTTACACCCGTTAAACGTAGTGTGTACTAGGTCCTAGCGTGGCTTGACCGCTCCCCTGAAAAATAGGACAGATGTGTTCATCAAGCGGCGATATCGGGCAGGCAGGAGAAAGGTGCCGAAGACCTGGGCCTTCGGCTGTCGAGGAAGAAACCACCTGTGAACTGATGCAGGGAGAGGCCGTCGTCAAAGCCATCCGCTGTTGCAGCGATTGCACTCGACCCGTGTCGTGGCTGGGGTCGAAATCCTTTGGCACGCATCTGCGTACAAAAGGAACCCGTTGTTTCGCCGGCGGGCACCGGCGCTGAATACCGTTCGACCCGCAGGGTCTCCTGGGGGCTCGTCCCGCTATCGAGACAAGGCACCAGGGGACCCGTCGGAACGAAAATCAGCCGATCAGAACGCCCGTGAGATACGGGCTGCAGATGAGTAAGCCTTCTCGTCAAACCAGCGAAACGCTGGCGACGGCACACGTTGCAGAAGGATGGTGCGTGCTGGGTCCTCGCGGGCGCGAGGTATGCGCATCGACTGTGGTCGATACGATGGGGGAGATGCGACCGCGACCTATTTTGAGCTCTGTCGCGGCTTGCGTGTCGCGCTGCGTTTTGCGGCGGCTTGCTGGATGGGCAGGGTGCCTTTGCAATCGGGATAGTTGCAGCAGGACCAAAAGGAGCCGGCCTTGCCGGTGCGTTGACGGGTGACACCGCCGCACAGCGGGCAGGTGGGTCCCTCGGGTAACTTGATGGACAGGGCGGCACCGCGATACTGCTGCACGAGCTGGGTGACCCACATGGATTGCTTCTCGACGAAGGTATCCAACGTCATGCTGCCGGCTTCGATCATGTCCAGCGCCTGTTCCCAGACGGCGGTGGTACCGGGGGCTGTGATAGCCGCTGGCACCGCATCGATGAGCGTGAAAGCTGCTTCGGAGGCGCGCACAGCACGACCTTTCTTGATCAGGTAGCCGCGGTCGAGCAGACCTTTGATGATGCTGGCGCGCGTGGCCTCTGTGCCGATGCCTGTGGTTTCTTTCAGCTTCTGCTTCAGCCGGGGATCAGTGACCAGCTTGGCGACGCCCTTCATGGCCTTGACCAGATCGCCCTGCGTGAAGGGTTTGGGCGGTAGCGTCTTGAGTGCCTTCAGATCGACCTGGCCGACCTGGCAGGACAGGCCTTCGCGCATGGTCGGCAACACCTGGCTGCGGGGTGCCGATTCGCCGTCCGCGTCATCCGCTTCCGGTACGGCCAGCACCTGGTGCCAGCCGGAGATGATCACCTGCTTGCCGATGGCCTGCAAATTCTGGCCACCGCACAGCAACTGCGCGGTGGTGCGGTCGAATTCGTGATGCGGCAGGAACTGCGCGAGGTAACGCGCGCGGATCAGCTTGTAAACCGCCAGCTCCGTGTCGCTCATGGCCGACAGGTCGGCTGGCTCCAGGGTTGGAATGATGCCATGGTGGGCCGAGACCTTGCCGTCGTTCCAGGTGCGTGTGCGCTGAGTGCGGTCGAGCTGATCGAGCAATGGGCGCAGGCTGGGATCAGTGGCAAGCACGGCGGAGAGTACGGCGGGCACCTCGGCGAGCATGCTTTCGGGCAAGTAGCCGGAGTCGGAACGCGGATAGGTCGTCGCCTTGTGCGTCTCGTAGAGCGCCTGCGCCATGTCGAGCGTTTCCTGCACATCCAGAGCGAGTTGCCGAGAGCACACCTCCTGCAGTGTGCCCAGATCGAAAGGTAGTGGCGGACTTTCACACACGCGCTCCGTTTCGACCGATACCACCTGGGCGCTGCCGGCGATGCGCATGCGATCGGCGGCTTGCTGTGCCACCGTATGCTGCAGGCAGCGGCCTGTGTCATCGCTGCAGCCATCCGGTGCGATCCAGTTGGCAACGAAGGGTTGGCCTCCCGACGATAATGCGGTCTCAACGGTCCAGAACGGCACCGAGACGAAGCGCGATATTTCGCGGTCCCGGACTACCACCAGCGCCAGCGTCGGTGTTTGTACCCGCCCGACCGAGAGCACGCCATCGTAGCCGGCTTGACGTCCGAGCAGCGTGAACAGGCGGCTCAGGTTCATGCCGATAAGCCAGTCAGCCCGACTGCGAGCGAGTGCCGAGTAGTACAGCGGCAGCGTCTCGTTCGACGGTTTCAGTGCGCTCAGTGCCTTACGGATGCTCGCGTCGTTGAGTGCCGACAGCCACAACCGCTGGATCGGCCCGCGGTACCCGCAGAGGTCGATGATCTCGCGAGCGATCATCTCGCCTTCGCGGTCCGCATCGGTTGCGATCACCAGTTCGCTGGCCTGGCAGACGAGCTGTTTGACGATCTTGAATTGCGCGGCGGTTGCAGCTTTCGGTTCTACGCGCCAGTGCTCAGGAATGATGGGAAGCTGCTCGATGGACCAGCGCTTGTACTGCTCGCCGTAGGCTTCCGGTTGGGCGGCTTCGATCAGGTGACCAATGCACCAGGTCACGACGGTGCCCGCTCCGCTGTAGCAGCCATTGCCGCGCTGACTCGCACCCAGGACACGTGCGATGTCTTTGCCCTGAGATGGCTTTTCACAGAGGAACACGCGCATACAGCCTCCCAGGGCGTGATGGTCATCGAATGACCCTCAGCATTCCCGTCAGGCGTGCATGCAGCAGCAAATAATGCGGCATCGGCAAAAACCAGGTTGCATTGCTGCAGAGCGCTGGCGAAGGAGTAGTAAAATTGGCAGTTACACTGCTATAGGTGCGATCCACACAGCTCAGGGGCAGTTGTGGGATGGTGTGCATAAACTGACGGTAGTTTGATCACCAGGAGCTTCGTTCACGGGGCGCTGGAATTCAGTGGAACTCAGTGGACCTATCCCCTGGGGATAGGTCCACTGAGGTGTGCTGCCGATTTACTCCGCAAGGAGCGTTGGATCGCTGGCCTGTTTCGGGCTCAGCATCACTGACTCAATGCGGTAGGGCAGGACGCCGACACGCCGAGCCTCAATCTTGAAGGTCACGCGCTCGTTCTCGTCGGCATCCTCCCATTCATCGCGCACCGTGCGCCCGTCCACCAGCACGCGCATGCCTTTCTGATACAGCGTTTGCCAGTGCTCAGCCTCGCGGTGCCACAGCTCCACGGGTGCCCAATACCCACCGCGATCTTCATAGCCATCCTTGGTTGGAACCGGATTGTCGAAATACACGTTCAAACGCAGTAACCGTCGTGGCTCGTCATTGCCATTCGGAAACTCCCTGTATTCCGGCGCAGAGCCGATGTTGCCTTCGCCAACAAAGTGCGTGCTCATAGTGACTCCTTGGAACATGTGGTGCGGATGGGCGCAGCGTTTCCGGGGAAGCGCTGCAGGTAAGTCGATTCGGCCTGGGCCACCTTGCTGGCGCATTCGTGGGCCTGACGGCCCAGCGTGTGCAGAAGGCTGATCTGCATGTTCAGAACGATGCGCTGAACCTCTATCGCATAAAGGTCGTCGATCAGCGTGTCGGGGGTCGCGGGGCTGGTGATCAGCGCTTGCCACAACGCCACTCCCATGGCAGAGCGGTCGGGCCTGCGCCAGCGCAGAAACACGGTCCCTGCGCCAGTGGTCTGCTGGGCCAGCTCAACGGGCAGCAGGCGGAAGGGGTAGGCATTCGCCTGCGCCAGAACGCGCCGCTGTGCTAGCTCGATGAGCTCGTCACGCAACGCGTGGCACTGGCTGGCCCACTCGGTAAGAGCCCCCTTACCTTTAAAAGGAAAAGGACGTAAAAGGCCTTTTAGAGAGGCTGCCTGTTCCAGTTTCTGGAAGTCAGCCTGTTCTAGGGGGTAAAAGCGACGAGCTGCCGCAGAGGTCGAGGTGGTCGTCATGCTGGCGCATCCTCGTTTTCACCTGCCGCAGCCACCGGGCCATCGGCGTCAGCCATCGGGAAGTCGTCGGCGCTGGCATCCTCAGAGGCGGCCAGCGCCGAGCGACGGATGATGGGTGGTGCGTAGCGGGAGCGCAGGATGCCTTCGAGTACGTCCTGCGGCAGTTCGCCGAGTTTCTCGATGGCCGCCCTGGCTGCGGCATTCTTGGCAGCAAAATCGTCCCTGGTGCAGCCCGAGTAGCGAAACTGCTGTGCCAGCGAGAACAGGCTGCGCAGTGCGTGAGCCCCTTCGTTGAGCCAGCGTTCGAGTGTGCTGCGGTCGATCAGCGCGGTGTGGTGGGCCAGGATCAGCTTGCGCGCCAGGTCGTCGTAATCAGCCAGCAGATACACCGCGAGGAAGCCGAGCTGCGCGTCCACGAACAACGGGAGCCTCACCGGCTGCACGTTCATGTTCTCGCCCAGCGACAGCGCTGGTGGCACGTCGGCCAGCGCCTGGTCGACCTGTTCGCGCAAGGCCTGCAACGTGTCCTTGGTCTGCGTCAGCTTTTCCTCAATCCTCAGCATCCACCAGTCAGAGTAAGGGTCGTCTTGCTCGGAGCCGCGCTTGATTTTGTTGGCGATGGCGATGAAGCCGTTCAGGCCGACGATACGGGGTTTCCCGTCGCTGGCCGCTCGACCGTGCCAGATACGGGAGGCGTGATGGGTGTGCAACGTCAGCGACATTGGACTGCGTAGCGATCCGAGATTCAGTTGTAAAGTGTTGTCGGTGGCCATGGGGACGACTCGCGGTAGCGGTACGAATCGCCAGCTTGGGCAGCGGAAGGAAGGCGGTCAGTCAACAAATCGCACTCGATGCCAGCCGGGTTTGGCGAGCGGAAGGCTGTCTGTTGTAACTATCCCCAGGGGATAGCTCCATGGAGTTCCAGTCGGTCTGGCTGGCCCAGCGATGGGAGGTGCCTGTCGGATGCGGGCTGGAAGGCTGCCTGTTGGAACTATCCCCGGGGATAGTTCCAGAGTGGTCTAGGGACGTTTCTCCCAGCCGTTATTTCTGGTTCAGCAGGGCATGCAGATGGGCGAGGTGTGCCTGGACGACTTCGGGGTTCGCCGGTCGGGAAGGGCGCGCGGGAGGTGGGTCGCTGGCAACGGCATTGCTCTGCCCTTGTCCAGCCCATGCTTTGAATTCGCCGCGGATCGCGGCTTGGATAATGCCGAACAGATAGCCAGCGGGTTTGCGCACCTCGCTGCTCCGACAACGCGCGGCCCATTCGTCGAGCACGGCCTGGCGTTGTTCAGCATCGACCTGTTGTAGGGCCACCAGCGCGCCGGCCTGCTGTTCATCCTTCAACGCAAGGAAGCGCTCAGGCAATCGCAGATTCTGGAGTTCTCGCGCACGCGGTACAGTCCGTACTGATTTTTTTATACAGTTACTAGGTACTTCAGTACGGTCCTGCTTCGGATTCCGAAGAGGGGCGATTTCGCTGGCTTTCGTGCCTGCTTCGGAATCCGAAGACGGCGGCTCGCCATTCCGAAGAAGGGCATCGCAGCCTTCTTCGGATTTTTGGGAAGTCTGCGCCTGTGGATAACTTTCGCGTGCGGATACACCGCCCTGGGCCATGCGTTGCGTCAGCACTTGCAGGCGCGTCGGCAGTACACGACCGCTGAGCAGCGGGTCTTCGCTGAGTTCCTGGATGGTGTGGTAGCCCACCTGCTGAATCGCTTTGCTGGCGTGGTTGAGCGCGTGGCTCACCAGTCCTAGGTATTCCGGGTCCAGCTGCATGGCTTCGTAGGGTGTGAGGGGCTCGTCGTGCAGGACGTAGAGGTTGCCCGCGATGCGGCCGGTCCTGGGATCGCGCCGGCGGCGCACGAGGCTGAGCCAGCGCGTCAGACGCAGCAGTGTCAGCGCGCGTGCCACGGTTTCGTGCGATGCCTGCTCCGCGCAGGGCGTCGACGCCAGGTAGGGGCGGAGCTGATCGTAAGTCGGGAACGCCGTGACTCCATCGTCATTGAGCAGGAGTCGAAACACCTGCCAGGCGTTGCGTTCCAGCGGTGTCAGACGGCGGTCGAGAAATAGCGCTCGAGGCACGCTTTCATGGCGATTGCCGCTGTAGATGAATCCATCGTTGGCTGGATTGCTGTCCTTGGTGGAGGCCAGGTGCCGCAGGGCCTCGTCGAGCAGCGTTGAAAGAGAGGCGGGGCCTGTCGGCGAGACCATGACCTTACACCAGGCCTTGGTCGATCCAGCTTCCTATCGCAGCCCATATCACGGAGATGGGTAAAGATAAGGCTTCGGCCAGATCCATCGTCAGTTCCAGCATCGTGCTGTCGTCAGCCAGCGCGATGCCGCGCTCTGTAATGCCGGTCTTCCACTGCTTCCACAGGGTCATCTCCTGTTCTTCATTCAAAACTGGATGCCGCCCCCGGCGCTTTGGCAGCCTAATAATGTCGCGGCGCAGGGCGACCTCCTGGTGGGTCAGTCCGTAGAATTTGCTGACCATCTCGGTGCTGGCCCCCAGGCGCAACATGCGATCGACCGTGGCGATCTCGTGCTCGATATCATTCATCTGGCCGACCAAGCGCCAGAGAACGTCTGTATTCACCGTCACAGAGCACCACGGCACCTGGGCATTGGCCAGCAAGCTCACCAGCGCGGGTTGCTTCAGTACGTCCAGTTCCCGCTCGCTGAAGCCCATCGACAGGCAACGGCGAAGTTGGCCGTTACGCAGATCGTGCAGCGCCTGGGCGACGACAGCTTGATTAAGCGGATGAGGTGTCGACATGGTTCCCTCCGGCCTGTTTCAGTGGTTGGTTTCATCTGGATTGGCCTCCAGATCCAACAGCCGGCGTGCCAGCCGGACCAGACGGAAAAACTTTACCAAGCCGTTATCGGTCAGTCGGGGTAGGGCTTTTGCATCCCTAACGTCAGTTCCCAGCAACAGTGCCCCTAGGCTGTCATCCAGGCGAAGATCGCCCTGATCGGGCTCGGCGGCGTCGTGGATACTCAAGGCGCGCAACAGCGCCAACACCATTTGGCCGAAGGCGGATGGCGATACGTTCTGATGAGGCAGAATGCAGGTGAAACCTATACCGGCCTTGACCGCTTCGATGTAGTCGGCCAGCTCGGCTTCCTCGGCAATCTCCAGCGCGAACTGCGCAATGTGGATGCGCAGGCGATCTGGCGAATCCAGTCCCGGCTCGATGTACCAGACGTCGCTGATCGGGAAAAGTCCGCCGGCTTGTACGGGAATCGCCTGCAGCACATTGTCCGTAAAGGTCGGTAGAGGATCGCCGGTATGCTCGGCGACCATTTGCTGGATGGTTTGCAATCGCTCGGTGTGGTCGGCAGGTGAGACGATGTGTCCCAGCAAGCGCACTTCGCTATCTCCCTCACTGGAAGAAGCGCCGGGCTCCAGAGTCCGTACTGACGATGGCAGTATGGTGGTGTCGTTGGATGCGGCTCCCGAAGCGCCTGCTGCAGCGCCGTTGTTATGAGTGGAATCCGGCTGGGGAGTTGATGCACTATCGCTTTTGGCGTCGGTAGAGGTTTCGACTGGAAGCAGTGGTGGGCTGTTTACCGCACGCTGACGGTGCTCGGTGCTGTCGACATCAAGCTCCAGCACGTTGTAGTCGATACCGAGCAGCTCCGACATTTGACCGATCAGTTCGTCCTGAACCCGGCCGCCAGAAAAAGAGCCTGGCTGCCCATCGAACGGCGCGAGGACGTCGTGGAATAGGGTCTCGAAATCGGTGGCCAATGCCTTCCCGCACGCATATTTTTCCCAAGTGAGTTCAGCTGCCTTGCGCAATACCGCCAAACGTTCAACTTGATGTCTTCCCAATCCGTTGTACAACACGTTGGGAATGGTGGGCAGTAGATAGCGCACGGTGTCTTGCATACGACTTATGTGGGATTGCGGAACTGGGTAGCCGTCAGCGCTGAGGCGGCGGGCAAGTTCCGACTGTGACAGCGACTTGCCACTTTCGAGCTCGTACAGCTCGCGGGCTTTCTCAACGCCAAGCGCACGCTCGATGAACGTCAGGCTGCCGTGCAGCTCGTTTTCCGCCAGGTGGCCAGTCAGAGCAATGATTTCGCCGCGCTCGGGCCAGGGGCGGAACAAACAGTAGATTCGGAAGAATTGCTCCTTCTTCGTTTCGGACCACAACTCTCGCAGGATGGCGAGCCGGGTATTGCCGCCGTTACGAATGATGAAGTGGTCGGCACCGGGACGCCGGGTAATCGGCGGCGGAGCATCGAGGCCACGCTCACGGATGGAGGCTTTTATGTCGTCGTAGAGCGGGTTGCGCGTCAGGCGTGGATCTAGCTCATAGGGAAGCAGATCGTCGAGCGTGACGACCATCGGGGTGTCGGTAACGGGGGCGCTCAACACCTGTGCGACAGGGCCGGAACGGGAGAACCCGTCGGCCATTAGCTTGCCGGCCATCTCCTGAGGAAAGATATTATCCATTCCGGTCTCCCGACTGGCTCCGTTCGGCCCAGCGAAGGCGCGTCCAGGCGTTTTGGCTTGCCCGGTGATCGCTCGCCGTTGAGCTCGTGAAAATCGGCGGTAGGCCAGGCTTCACGAATTTCAGGTGTCCTCCCTGTGTGCGGTGGACTTCCCAGCCCTCACGCAAGGCGAACTCAATCAGCGGCAGTAACCGCTTGTGGCCGCGGCAGAGCTCATAAGCGCTCGACATGTGAATGCCTTCTGCCAGTTCGGCCGGTCACGCTGGCAAGCTGCTCCTGCCATTGCGGGCATAGCTCGATCGCGAGGGTGCGCATGGTTTCCAAGGCCGCTGGTGCCTGACGCCCGCTTGGGCGTCGGTACTCGACCCTATGTACCGGTTGGCCCGACGTGGCGGCGCGAGGGAAAGCCTCGATCGCGGGTATCTCGGTGCGCAGTATCTGGACCTCGTGGTGCTCACGGAAAATCAGCCGTAGCGTCTGCTGAACCAACTTTGCGTTCGACGAGATGGCTGGCACGCGATTGAGCAGCAAATGCAGTGGCGGAGGTAGGATGCCCAAATAGCGGTAGGGGGCGATTGCATCGATAAGCTGCAGCGTGCCTCGATGCAGCTCTCGGGCAGCCAGGATTTCTGGGGTGATCGGGGAGACGGCTATGTCTGCGGCGAGCATGGCCATCTCCAGCATGACGCTGCGTGCGCCCTGTGTATCGATCAGCACCAGGTCGTAGTGCGGTCGGAACAGCGGCAGCAGGTTGCGCAGGCGCAAGCGCCCGTCTGCAGCATGCAAAAGCAATGTGCTCAGTTGCTGGTGTTCATCGTTGGACAGCACCACATCCAGGCCTTTGATGGTTGTCTGCGAAACCAACTGCGACAGCGTTTGCTCATTGAATGCCAGCAGCTCGTAGATGCCGCCAGCGGCGCGGTGGGTGAGTTCGTAGTAGGACGACAAGGTGGGCTGCACGTCGAGGTCGATCAGCAGCACCCGCAGACCTGCGTCAGCGATGAAACCGCCCAGGTTGGCGGCGATGGTCGTTTTACCGACTCCGCCCTTCGTCGAAATGATCGCGATCACTTGCATGGCTCGCTCCTCGTCCGTAGTGGAGCGGCGTCAAACGCGCTCTTTGAGGCGTTCGGTGATCCAGTTGTCGATTTCGACAGAGTCCCAGCCGACGGCCCGAATCCCCAGGCGCAAGGCCTTGGGGAACTTGCCTTCTTTCATCAAGTTGTAGATATGTGCGCGCTTGAATCCAGTTTTGGTTTCGACTTCGGCGCGGCGGAGAACACGGCGTTCCGCAACTGCTGTTTGCTCAGTAGACATGGTGGTCACTCCTTTATGCTTGGTAGCACCCGTAAGGCCTGACCCCTAGTAGAAGAGCGTCACTCCGTTGGCACATCAAACAATCGGATCGTGCTGACCACCGGATTCATCGGAAATGGCTTTTGGCTGTTCCGACTCCGTACTAATTTGATGGCATACACCATCTAGCCGACCCGTAAGTGATCCACTATTGATAACGTCTTAGGAGCAAACAAGATCAAAAAATGAACCGAACTGTCTCGTCGGAATACCGGATTGATAGGTTCGTATTTTTTACCATTCAACTGACGGAAAAAGTCATGCACAGGCAAAAGCAAGTTTTCATCTACTGTTGAAAGGTCATGAGGAGCAAGCATCCCTGCCAACGCCGCATTGTGGCATGGTGGTTACTCCGAGATAACGTGACTTTTGTGGTCAAGCAAGTGACGAAAATAACATGGTCCTAGCAAATTATTTGTTGGCTATCAGTTCACCAACTCGCTGGGCGCGAGCGATGAACCTGCTCAGCTCCTCCGATGGCGGCTTATCGAGCATGGTAATGAATGTTGGGGTACAAGGAACATCGTCAGTGACGGGGCGGATGATAACGTCGGGGTGACTGTACAGAATTATTTGCGATGCCAGTCCAACGCCAATACCGTAACCTGAAGCCACCAGCATCATCATTGGTTCGTGCCCCGAGACATATTCGGCCACCGCAGGAAAAGGTAATGTGTACTCGTAGAACCAGCGGCGAATGACCTCGTACCCGCCTGAGCACAGCTCAGGATGGCAAAGAACCAACGCGTGCCGAGCGACCTCTTGAAGAGGAATTTTTTCAAGGGCGAGAAGCGGGTGGTTCCTTGGAATTGCGATGGCGGGGCGGTCTGTCCAGACAATTTCTTTGATGAATCCATTGTGGCGTTCGGTATGCACAGTGAAGCCGGCGTCGATCTGATCGTGTCCTAGCGCATTGACCATTCCCTTGACGGTCATTTCGATGATTTTCACCTGGGTCAGCGGTTCCTCCTCACGGCAACGGGCTAGCAACCGAGTCAATCGAGGTTGTGCGAGCCCATCGGTCAGGCCTATGCGCAATCGGCCCCGGTATCCTTGCGCCGCAGCACTCACGCGAGTGCGTGCGCCTTCCATGAAGGTCAACATTCTGCGGGCTTCCTCTCGAAAAACCTCACCCGCCCAGGTCAAACAGATGCGCCCTCTAGCGCGTTGGAACAGGCGAACCCCCAATTCCGCTTCAAGTTCCTTGATAGCCCGAGCGAGAGGAGAGGGCTCGATATGGACTCTGGCGGCTGCTCGCGAGCAGCTCAGTTCCTCCGCGACGACCAAGAAGTAATGAAGATGACGTATCCTCATATTGGTTTTCTCCTTACGGTGTGGCGATTCTCACCGATGAACCAGCGCAGTTAGGCGGGAAACCATCTCGTAACGACTCTGATCGAGTTTCGTGAAGATTTCCGGTACGCGTTTCGTGACCTAAAGACCAGACATCAAGCCAATGAAAATTTGCGACGCTCACCCTTGAATGTTCGTGCTATCTGGCAGGATTGAGTGCTGTGTCTCAATTGAAGGGTGGTTGAGGTAGTCAGTGGCAATGGCAGGTGCTGCCGAGAAAAGGAGTTTTAAGCTGCGCCTACAATCCCTGCGTCCGGCTGGACGGGTGGGCAGACGCTAGGAGGACCTGGAAGAAAAAATTGGCGAGAGGCTTGCCTGACTCTTCAAATAAGTCCATAATTGCGTCCGTTGTCCAGACAGCAGAAGCGGAAAACCCTTTTAAATCAAAAGGTTGTAGGCTAGGCTCTAGTCTCGTTTCCCGCTCCAGTTTGTAAGATCACGCCGCAGTAATCATGCGGCGCCTTCGTTTTGAGGCCGGTTGGCAGAGTGGTTATGCAGCGGATTGCAAATCCGTGTACGCCGGTTCGATTCCGACATCGGCCTCCATATTGAAAAGCCCCAAGCAA
>Ga0209024_1000550_pt1 | contig 58566 bp, 54 predicted proteins | sample AutmiccommunBRH5_FD_187380 | JGI IMG/M metagenome (GOLD analysis project Ga0209024, IMG submission 187380) | Deep subsurface microbial communities from Mt. Terri, Switzerland - Autotrophic microbial communities BRH/5 (SPAdes) (version 2) | ecosystem: Environmental > Aquatic > Deep subsurface >... | reverse complement strand
GTGGCGAAAATAGCCTTTACCGGAGTGGCAGCATGAACAACCAGGAATCGACCCAGCCTGCTTACAAGATCATTGATCATACTTATGACACGGTGGTTGTCGGGGCCGGGGGCTCCGGCCTGCGCGCGACCATGGGGGCAGCGGAATCGGGCCTGAAGACGGCCTGCATCACCAAGGTGTTCCCGACCCGTTCGCACACGGTTGCGGCGCAGGGCGGGATTGCCGCCTCGCTGGGCAACAATACGCCCGATCACTGGCAGTGGCACATGTATGACACGGTCAAGGGCTCCGACTGGCTCGGCGACCAGGACGCGATCGAATATCTGGTGCGCGAAGCGCCGCAGGCGGTCTACGAGCTGGAACATGCCGGCGTGCCCTTCTCGCGCAACGAGGACGGCACGATCTATCAGCGGCCGTTCGGCGGCCATATGCAGAATATGGGCGAGGGGCCTCCGGTCCAGCGCACCTGCGCCGCCGCCGACCGTACCGGCCACGCGATGCTGCACGCGCTCTACCAGCAGAGCCTGAAATATGACGCGGACTTCTTCATCGAATATTTCGCCATCGACCTGATTATGGAAAATGGCGAGTGCCGCGGCGTGATCGCGCTGTGCCTGGAGGACGGATCAATCCACCGCTTCCGCAGCCATGCGGTGGTGCTGGCGACCGGCGGTTCCGGCCGCTGCTATTTCAGCGCGACCTCCGCCCATACCTGCACCGGCGACGGCGGCGGCATGGTGCTGCGCGCAGGCCTGCCGCTGCAGGACATGGAATTTGTCCAGTTTCACCCGACCGGCATCTACGGCGCCGGCGTACTGATCACCGAAGGCGCGCGCGGCGAGGGCGGCTATCTGACCAACAGCGAGGGCGAGCGGTTCATGGAACGCTATGCGCCAAGCGCCAAGGATCTGGCCAGCCGCGATGTCGTTTCGCGCTGCATGGCGACCGAAATACGCGAAGGTCGCGGCGTCGGGCCGGAGAAGGATCATATCTACCTCCACCTCGACCATATCGCGCCGGAAGTACTGGCCGAGCGGCTGCCGGGCATTACCGAGACCGGCAAGATTTTCGCTGGCGTCGACCTGACCCGCGAGGCGCTGCCGGTGGTGCCGACGGTCCATTATAATATGGGCGGCATCCCCTGCAATTATCACGGCGAGGTGATCAACCCGACCGCCGACGATCCGGACGCGATTGTCCCGGGCCTCTATTCGGTCGGCGAGGCGGCCTGTGTCTCGGTGCACGGTGCCAACCGGCTGGGGTCCAACTCGCTGATCGATCTGGTGGTCTTCGGCCGCGCGACCGGCCTGCGGCTCAAGGAAAAGCTGGTGCCCAATGCATCGCACAAGCCGCTGCCAAAAGACTCCGCCGACCTGGCGCTCGCTCGTCTCGACCATTTCCGCAACGCCAAGGGCTCGATCCCGACCGCCCAGCTGCGTCTCGAAATGCAGAAGACCATGCAGGCGCATGCCGCGGTGTTCCGCGACAACAAGCTGCTTGCTGAAGGCGTCGCGGCGATGGACAAGGTCAATGCCAAGCTCGCCGATGTCGGCGTCACCGACCGCTCGCTGATCTGGAATACCGACCTGGTCGAGACGCTCGAGCTCGACAATCTGATGAGCCAGGCGATGGTCACGATCAAGGCCGCTGCCAACCGCAAGGAAAGCCGCGGCGCGCACATGCACGAGGATTATCCGGATCGCGACGATGCGGAGTGGATGAAGCACACGGTCATCACCTTCGACGGCTGGGGCGGCAAGGGCGGCAACAGCGCAATCAGCTATCGCCCGGTGCACGACTATACGCTGACCGACGAAGCGACTTATGTGGAGCCCAAGAAGCGGGTTTATTGATGGGTGATTGGGCTGGGTAAGCAGAAAATCCTTCCTGCCGATCATCCATCTCTCGCGACACATGTGTTATCTGGATAATCTCTATTTCGTTGTCCGAAACGCGACAGGATATCAAATACTGGCCGCGAAATATCAGCCTTCGCATGCCTCGCGATATTCATCTTCGAACCAGCGGTCGATCTCGACGGAAATATTTTTGCCCGTGGCGCATCGACACCAAATACTGCAATCGATCCGGTAACCGAAAATGTCTATTGTCGTGGCAGCGGGTTTGTCGGTTCGGCAGACGCCCTATCGCCTCTGGTTGCCGCCTTGCACCCCTTGCTATGGGCCATCCCCTTCAGAAAGCTGCGCCGGGCAAATCCCGCCGCCATCGCCTGCTGGTACCGCAGCTCCGCCGCATTGGCGCCGGTAACCTCGCGTACAACGCCGCGGAAGGGGATCAGCCCGCCGAGAATGCCTCCGGCAACCCGGCTGACGCTGCGTTCGCGCTTTTCGGCGCGGGTCAGCCGGGGGTCTTCGTTGACATCGGGTCCGAGCATCGGCCGCAGGCTGGCAATCTCGGTGGTGATGGCGCGGCAGCCGTCGATATCGGAAAGGTCATAAGGGGCTTTCTGGATTTCCAGAAGACGAGCAGGGATCTCGTTCTTCTTCAAATTGACGTCCCGCGCGGGCTGGGTCACGGCATTTTCAACATGATCAACCATAGGCTGTTCGACATTCGGAGTGGCTGCCTGCAGCGGCTGCCAACCAAAAGGCAGGGCTGCCAGGCTGAAGATTGCAATATATCTGGCCCTCGCCATGATCTGTCTTCCTTGCTGCCCCCAAGGTTGAACTATGGTCTTATGGTCGCGCGGGTGCCCTGCATCCTTTTTGCAGGCCTACGCCTTTCAGAAAACCGCGCCGCACGGTACCGGCATAGACCGCCTCGTTATAGCGCCGCCGCTCGGCATTGGCACCGGTGACTTCGCCGATGATGCCACCGAACGGAATGATCGAACCGATTGCACTGCCGGCTACGCGGGCGGCGGTCTGTTCGCGCTTCTTGCCAAGGCTCCTGTCCTCCTGCTCATTGACATCGGGTCCCAGTACGGCGTTGAGCTCGTGGACTTCAGCAATGATTGCCGCACATCTGCGCAAACCGCTGAGCGAATAGGGATCCTCCTGGATATCTTTCAGCTTCTGCGGGACCTCCTTGCCGTCGAAAGGTTCGGAGACCCTGTTGCCGGCCGATTCCAGCGTCGAGTCCTCCTGCGCACCCGATTGCGCCAGCGCAGCCGTTTCCAAGAGGCCGGCGACCATTATCAGGCCGGCAAATTTGCCAATTTTCATCATTTTAATCCCCTGAACACCCCGGTCAACGAAAACGAAGATTGTCGCGGTTCAACTGATCAACCGCCGTGACGCCCATAAGTTTCATATCACGTTCGATTTCATTTTGCAGTAACGACAATATTCGCTCAACCCCTGCCTGTCCGGCTGCGGCCAGTGCATAGAGATAGAGCCGGCCTCCCGAGCAGGCCTTGGCGCCAACGCTGAGCGCCTTGAGGACGTGGCTGCCACGGGTGATGCCGCCGTCGCAGATCACGTCCAGCCTGTCGCCCACCGCGTCGCAAATCTCCGCGAGCTGGTCGAACGGCGCGCGGCTGCCGTCCAGCTGCCGTCCGCCATGGTTGGAGACCATGATCGCGGTCGCGCCGATATCGACTGCGCGTCTGGCGTCCGCCACCGACATGATCCCCTTCAGGCAGAATTCGCCGCCCCAGTCCTTGGCGATTTCTTCCGCCATTGCCCAGTCCAGCGACTGGTCGAGCATATTGGTGAAATAGTCGGCGACGGAATTGGGAACGCTGGTTCCTTCCGACACATGATCTTTCAGATTGGACAATTCGAATTTATCGCGGAACATGTAGTTCAGCCCCCAGGCCGGTTTTGCGGCGTAGCTCCAGAAGCTGGTCGGCGTGATCCGCGGCGGACTGGTGAAGCCCGAGCGCAGACAGCGCTCCCGATTGCCGCCGACGATTGTGTCGACCGTGAGGGTCAGCGCGTCGAACTTCGCGGCCTTGCACCGCTCGATCATCGACCGGTTGAGATCCTTGTCCTTGTGGACATAGAGCTGGAACATTTTCGGCGTGCTGATGCTCGATCCGATCTCTTCGATACTCACGGTAGCCAGAGAGGAAATGCCGAAAAATGTCCCGAATTTCTCTGCCGCCCGGGCGACGGCGCGCTCTCCCTGCCAGTGGAACAGACGCTGCAGGGCAGTCGGCGAGAGAAACAGCGGCATGGCCAGCTTCTGTCCCATCACCGTCGTGCTCATGTCGATATGCTCGACACCGGCGAGCACATTGGGCACGAGATCGCAAGCTTCATAGGCTTCGGTGTTGCGCCGCCGCGTGACCTCATCATCGGCCGCGCCATCGATATAGTCAAATATCGGAAAGGGCAGGCGTTTCCTCGCGAGGGCGCGGAAGTCAGCTACATTGTGGCAATCCGAGATATTCATAATCCTCTTTCGGTCAGGGGAACAGGTGCCTCTGCTATTCGCAGCTTGTCCAATGATCAGTGACAGGGTTTAGACGAACCAGCGCATCTCGCAAGCCGCCATTGCCGTCCTCGCCGGTCAACAATATTCCCCGCTATATCGCTCCGCTCGCGAACGTATCACACACTCCCGGATCTCCGGACCGCAGGCCCTTGCGAAGCCAGTCCATGCGCTGTTCAGAGGTTCCGTGGGTGAACATGCTTTCGACCGGGCGCTGGCCGGCACCGCGCATCAATGTATCATCGCCGATGGCGTGAGCGGCACTGAGCCCCTCTTCGACATCGCCCGGTTCCATGCGGTCGGCATTTTGCGCCGCCCAGACGCCGGCGTAGCAATCCGCCTGCAATTCCATCCGCACCTGCAGCGCATTGCCTTCGGCTTTGCCCGCCCTGCGCTGGGCATTGCGCACCTGCTCGGCGACGCCGGTCAGGTTCTGGATATGGTGACCGACTTCGTGCGCAATCACATATGCCTGTGCGAAATCGCCGTCAGCGCCCAGGCGGGTCGACATTTCCCGGAAGAAACTGGTGTCGAGATAGACGCCCTGGTCGGCCGGACAATAGAAGGGCCCCATGGCGGCCTGCGCGGCACCACAGCCCGATTGCCCCGACTGGTCGTAAAAGGTGAGGGTGGTGGGGCGATAGCGTTCGCCCTGCTGCTCGAACAATTTGCTCCAGGTCTGCTCGGTTGAGGCGAGCACCTGGCAGGCAAACATTTCCTCCTCGGTGTCGCAGGCGACATTGGCGCCGGAACTTTTGGGCTGAAAGCCACCGGTGCCGGTATTGTCCGCCAGCTGCAGTCCGCCGCCACCAAAATAGAAGAAGGCGAGCGCAGCCCCGCCGATCAGCAGGATCGTGCCGCAGCCCAGTTTCCGGCCGAGCAACATCGGCAGGAAGCTGAGCAGCATGCCGAGGCCGCCGCCACCGCCGCCAAAGCCGTTGCCGCCGCCACGGCCCTGATCGCGAACATTCTTGCTGGGATCCAGATCATCCAGGCGCATCACATCTCTCCTCTTCGATTCGCAATTCGGCCGAATTTGGGAAAAGCGCAAGCGCCGCCGGTTTCTTTTGCAAAAAGCATTGCAGTCCGGTGCGACTGTTTTAAGGTTGCCGCAAAGGAGAATATGCATGTTTCTAAAGGGCAAGACCGCGCTGATTACGGGCAGTACGTCGGGTATCGGCGGAGGTTACGCAAAGGCGCTGGCGGCAGAAGGCGCAGCGGTGATGATCAACGGTTTTGGCGACGCCGGGGAGATTGAATCGCTCCGCCAGGAACTGGAATCGCTGAGCGGCGCCAAGGCCGCCTACAGCGATGCGGACATGACCAGGCCGGAGGAAATCCGGCAAATGTGCGCGGATTGCGCAGAGCAACTGGGCACGGTGGATATCCTGATCAACAATGCCGGTATCCAGTTTGTCGCCCCGGTCGACGAATTTCCCGAGGAAAAATGGAATGCGGTAATGGATATCATCCTGAACAGCGCCTTCCACACCACCAAGGCGGTGCTGCCGGGGATGAAGCAGAAGGGCTGGGGCCGGATCATCAATACCGGATCGATGCACAGCAAGGTCGCCAGCCCCTACAAGTCCGCCTATAATGCGGCCAAACATGCGCTTGACGGCTTGGGCAAGACAGTGGCCCTGGAAGTCGCGCAGCAGGGCATCACGGTGAACACGATCTCGCCCGGCTATACCTGGACGCCGCTGGTCGAGGGACAGATTCCGAACACCATGGCGGTCCGCGGGCTGACCCGGGATCAGGTGATCAACGACGTGCTGCTGGCGCCGCAGCCGACCAAGGAATTTGTCCAGATCGACCAGATCGCCGCACTGGCGGTCTTTCTCTGCAAGGATGATGCGCGTTCGATCACCGGTGCCAATATCTCTATCGACGGCGGCTGGACGGCGCAGTGATCAGACTTTCCCTGCTGGCAGCAACGCTGTTGCTTGGCGGATGCGCAGGGGTGCAACCGGGAGGCGGGGCAGCGGGTCCGGGGGCCAGCCAGGCCGAGCCGCAGCGGACGGCGGTGAAATCCCCCGCGCGCGGTTCGGATGAACGCGAGAGTTCCTCGCCCACGCCCCGGTGGCAGACGATCGCAACGCGGACAGATATCGAACGGCTGATGGACTGGCGCGAGCATTTTGCCATGGTCCGGCAGCGCGTACTGGCGAGCGAAAAAAAGGCGGACTTGCTGGCCGGTGGCGCACTCTACGCGGCGGATTCCGCCATCGATTATGCACCGCCCCCGGCGGGTCTTTACAAGTGCAACGTGACCAAGCTGGCAGGCCGCTATCTGGAGATGATTGCCTATGACTATTTTCGCTGCCGGATCATTGTGGAGAACGGGCGACGGCAGTTTGTCAAGTTGACCGGTTCGCAGCGTCCGGTGGGTTATATCCATGACGTGCCTCCGGCCGACGAGCGGGACAAGGCGCATGGCGTGTTCCTCGGCACCCTGGTGCTGGGTGACGAGACTGCGCTGGTGCCCTATGGCGCCGAGCCTGAGCGCGACCTGGCCGGTATCGTCGAGCGTCTTGACCAGAAGCGCTGGCGGATCCTGTTCCCGAAACCCTTTTACGAATCGGAACTCGATATCATGGATCTGCAGCGGATTGAGGAATGATCGGACGAAGGCCGATTTTCTGCCTGACAAGCGGACGGAAGCGTCTTAGGGATAGGACATAGATATTTTCTTGGGGATGATGATGCGCAATATTTCGAAACTGGGTTTGACCATGGCGGCGTCGATGCTGGCCTTTGCACCGGCACAAGCCGATGAGCTGAACAAGGCGATCGCGGCCGACCTGCCGTCGCTGATGGAAATATATCGCGACCTGCACAGCAATCCGGAACTGAGCGGCGAGGAAGTGCGGACCGCTGCCAAGCTTGCTGCAGAAGCCCGGCGTCTCGGCTTTGACGTGACCGAGAAGGTCGGTGGCACCGGCGTGGTGGCGGTGATGGAAAATGGCGAGGGGCCAACGGTCATGCTTCGCGCCGACATGGACGGCCTGCCGCTCGAGGAAAAAACCGGGCTGCCCTTTGCCTCGACGGCGAAAGCCAAGACACGGCAGGGCAACGACACCTATGTGATGCATGCCTGCGGCCATGACACGCACATGACCGGATGGGTGGCTGCTGCCCGGCAACTGGCCGCGCGCAAGGATGAATGGACCGGAACCCTTGTGATGATCCTGCAACCGGCGGAAGAGACGGGCGAGGGCGCTCTGGCGATGCTCGAAGACGGTCTCTACACCCGCTTTCCCAAGCCCGACTATGCGCTCGCCTTTCATGACGCTGCCGGCGCACCGGCAGGTTATATCGGTTATGCGCCAGGTTATGCGCTGGCCAATGTCGACAGTGTCGATATTCAGGTGAAGGGCGTCGGGGGCCATGGTGCCTATCCGCACACCACCAAGGATCCGGTCGTGCTGGCCAGCCGTATTGTCGGCTCCCTGCAGACCCTGGTCAGTCGCGAGATCGATCCGCAGGATCCGGCGGTCGTGACGGTCGGCAGTTTCCAGGCCGGCTCCAAGCATAATATCATTTCCGACGAGGCGCTGCTGCTGATCACCGTGCGCAGCTATGGCGACGAAACCCGCGCCAAGCTGCTCGACGGGATCAAGCGGATCGCGCGCGGCGAGGCGATCGCCGCCGGCATGCCGGAGGACCGGATGCCGGTGGTGTCCTTGCGGGAAGCGGAATTCACGCCGGCGACCTACAACACGCCCGAATTCACGGTGGAGATGGCCAAGCTGTTCGAAACCCGCTTCGGCAAGGAGCGCGTCGTGCAGTCCAAGCCGGTGATGGGCGGCGAGGATTTCAGCCGCTATCGCCGGGCCGACGAGACTATCAAGAGCATGATCTTCTGGGTCGGCGGCGTGCCGATGGCGGAATATCAGCAGGCGCAAACCGAGGGGACCAAATTGCCTTCGCTGCACAGCCCCTTCTGGGCACCCGATGCCGAAAAGGTGATCCTGACGGGAGCCGAGGCGCTGACCGCGGCGACCTTGCAGATCATGAAGAAATAGATGGGCTGGCGGGCCTCGCTGCTGCCGCTGCTGGTGGGCTTGCCGGCATCCCTGATGGCCGCGCAGCCGTCTTCCGGCATTGATCCGTCCTATTTCCAAGGGCGCTGGGCGATGCTTGGTGAACAGTGCGCGGCCCCGACCAGCTGGACGATGATCCCGGGCGGCAATTTTGTCTCCGAAAATCTGACCGGTACCTGGGAATGGGGGGAGGACGAACTGCTGTTGCGGCTCAACGACCTGACGATTGACGAAGAAACCGGCGAGGCTGGCGGGCGTTTTCGCCTGAACGGGCCGGTCCGCATCCTGGGTCCGGACCGCTTTGATCTTTCGATCGCGCCCGATGTCTACCAGTTGCAGCGATGTCCCGAGAAGTAATCGCTATTGCGAATAAGTAGCAATAGATTAATCGATTATTCCGATCACCGACCATCAAAAAATTCGATGGAGCGGGACCGCATCGGCGGTTAACACCCTGCCAATCCGATTCTTGAAATCGGTATCTATTTCAATCATCCGAGAATGGAGAAGAATATGGGACTTGCGGGAAGCAAAACCGAACAGAATCTGAAAGACGCCTTTGCCGGGGAGAGCCAGGCCAACCGTCGTTATCTCTATTTCGCCCAGAAAGCGGATATCGAAGGCTATAATGACGTCGCAGCGGTTTTTCGGTCCACCGCAGAAGGCGAAACCGGCCACGCCCATGGTCATCTCGAATTTCTCGAAGAAGTCGGCGATCCGGCAACCGGTCAACCGATCGGTGCCACCTCCGACAATCTGAAATCGGCGATCGCGGGCGAAACCCACGAATATACCGACATGTATCCGGGCATGGCGAAATCGGCCCGCGAAGAAGGCTTTGACGAAATTGCCGACTGGTTCGAAACGCTTGCCAAGGCGGAAAAGAGCCATGCTGGCAAATTCCAGAAAACACTGGAATCGATGGACGCCTAAACCGTCCATCCATTGGATTGCGCCGCCGCCACCTCCCTCCTCCCAACGGGTGGCGGCGCAGTCTTCTCCTTCATAGACTCCGGCCCTCGGGCGACAGGGAATATATCATGACAGAAGGCAGTTTGGGCGCGCCGACGCGTCATCCGATCGCGTGGCAGGAGGAATCCTATTATGACGAGGTGGCGCTGGATCAGGAACTGCGCCGCGTCTTCGATATCTGCCACGGCTGCCGGCGCTGTTTCAATCTCTGCGACAGCTTTCCGCAGCTGTTCGACATGATCGACGAAAGCCCCAACGAAGAGGTCGAGGACCTGAGCGCTGGCGACATCAAGAAGGTCGTCGATGCCTGCACGCTATGCGACATGTGTTTCATGGTCAAATGCCCCTATGTGCCGCCGCATGAATTCGATCTCGATTTTCCGCATCTGATGCTGCGCCACCGCGCGGTCGAGAACCGCAAGGGCATGACCGGGTTCATGGACAAGCAGCTGGCCGAAATGGATCGCAATGCTATGGTCGCCGGGACCGTTTCGGGACTGACCAACTGGGCGACCAATCCGGACAATGGCCTGACCCGCGGCCTCCTGCAAAGCGTCGCCGGTATCGACAAGCGCGCCCATCTGCCGAAGTTTGAAGATGTCCCGCTGACCTACAAGCATGTTGGTCACGGCCCCGTTCCCAACCCGGATGCTCCTGCTTTCGGGCGCAAGGCGGCAATCTATGCGACCTGTTACGGCAATTTCAACGACCAGACCGCTGGTCAGGCCGCACTGGCGGTACTTTCGCACAATGGCGTGCAGACCCGGGTCGAATATCCCGGCTGCTGCGGCATGCCCAAGCTAGAAAACGGCGATCTCCCGGCGGTCGCTTCATCGGCCGAACAGGTTGCGGCCTTTTTCGAGCCGATCATCGACGAGGGCTTTGACATTGTTGCGCTCACCCCAAGCTGTGCGCTGATGATGAAATTCGAATGGCCGCTAATTCTGCCCGACAATGCGGCGGTGAAGAAACTGGCCAAGGCGACCCGCGATCTCAGCGAATATGTCGTGGAGATTGCCAAGGACAAGGGGTTGATGGAGATTGCGCCGATGAACGCCAGGATCGGTATCCACTTTGCCTGCCACAGCCGGGCCCAGAACATGGGGCCGAAGGCGATGGAAATGCTCAAGCTGATTCCGGAAGCAACGCCGACGATCACCGAACGCTGTTCCGGTCACGGCGGCAAGTGGGGGATTTTCAAGGATAATTTCGACAAGGCGGTCAAGGTTGGTCGCCCGGCGGCGCGGGCGGTCGCCAAGGACTCTCCCGACTATATGGTCAGCGAATGCCCGCTGGCCGGACCGCATCTGAAGCAGATCATGGAAAGCGGCGGTCAGGCAGATGTGCCCGAAAGGATCGGCCATCCGATCGAACTGCTCGCCAAGGCCTATGGATATTGATGGCGATTTATAACCACACGGCAGGGTCCTGCCGCCTGCATAAACCATTTTGAGGATCAACCATGCCCCGCGATACCCATGAAATCACCCGGGATGATATTATCTCGCTTCAGGATTATGAGTCGATCCGCAAGGAAAAACGCCAGGAATCAATCCTGCGCAAGAAGTTCCGCCGGATCGCGATCGGCCCCTATGCGACGATTCAGTTTGAAAGCTGGGAAAGCATGTGGCTGCAGATCCAGGAGATGCTGCGGATCGAAAAGGGTGGCGAGGAGCAGCTGACCGATGAACTGGCGGCCTATAACCCGATGGTTCCGAACGGATCGGAATTTACCGGCACGCTCATGTTCGAAATAGACGAGGAAGAACGGCGCACCGCCTTCCTGAAGACTCTGGGCGGGGTCGACCGGCATATCCATCTGATCATCGGCGACGAAAAGGTGACGGCCGAACCGGAGCAGGATATCGACCGCACTCGCGCCGACGGAAAGGCCAGCGCGGTGCAATTCGTCCATTTCCCGCTGACCAGCGAACAGGCAAGCAAGTGGAAAAGCATGGAAGGGCAGGTGATGGTCCAGATCGACCATCCCAATTACGGCCATGCAGCAATCATCGGCGAGCAATGCCGCCGCGACATGGCCCGCGACCTGGACTAGTCGTCGACAGGATCCGCCGGGTTGTTGGTCTTAAAGACGATCGGATTTTCCAGACTACCCGGCTCGCCTGATCTGGGACTCTTCGGCGAAGGCACGGTTGCGGCGCGGGTGCCGGTGCGGGTTCGGGAACTGCTGTTCTCCGCTTGTTCCGGACGGTCGGTCACATCCTCTTCTTCCGAGGGGTTTTTTTCATTCTCGTCGTCGAGGACCGTCATCGGCTCTCCGAAGACAAAGCTTTCCTCATCCCCATAAGCTCCATCCTCTTCTTCCGCACCCCAGCCATCATCCGGTGACACGACGGCGGTTTTGGCCGGTTCCTGCACTTCGGCCGGGACTGGTTCTTTGTCGGGCGCCTTGTCGGATGGTGCGATAAAATAGATCAGCAGTCCGGTTGAAGCGACAAAAAGGATAGATTCCTTGAGCATGGCAGAGCACCCGTTTCCTTAGAATATTGGTCCTTGAGATAGAGGGGCACGGTTAAGAAATATTTACTGGTCCCCGGCGGCGGCCAGCAGGGGGACGCGATACGAATCCAGCCTTGCTGGCCAAATCTGCTTGAAATACTGTAAATAAATTTACATAGCCATTGCATGACAAATCAGAAACTTTTTGCCGGTGCGGCGATCAAGCGGCTGCGCCGCAGCGCGGGCATGACCCAGGTTGCTCTGGCCGAGGCGCTGGACATTTCACCCAGCTATCTGAATCTGATCGAACGCAACCAGCGTCCGCTAAGTGCCCGCTTGATGCTGTTGCTGGCCGAGAGGTTCGATTTCGATCCGAGGCAGTTGATTGCCGCAGAACCCGGTGGCGGGATCGACGCCATCCGCCAGCGCCTGGCCGATCCCCTGTTTGAGGACCTGGCCGTCGACCGGACCGAACTGGAAGAATGGTTGATCGCGTCACCCAATACGGCCGAAGCGTTTGTACGTCTTTTTGACAACTACAAGGCCCGCGGCGAGGAAGGCGAGAGCAGTGCGCCCGATCCGATCCAGGCCGTGCGGCGCGAAATCGAGCGCTGGCGCAACCATTTTGCCGATCTCGATACGATGGCGGAAGAACTGGCCGATGAATTGCGTCTCGGTGCCGGCGATCTTTATGGCGCGATCGCCGAGCGGCTGCGCGTCAAGCATCAGCTGATCATCCGGATCCTGCCGGAAACCGTGCTGCCGGACAAGCTGCGCCGTCTCGATCTCCATGCCCGGCAACTGCAGCTATCGGAAATGCTCGATCCCGCTTCCCGCACCTTCCAGGCGGCGCTGCTGCTTGGGCAGATCGAGGCGAAGGGTGAAATCGACGCGCTGGCGGCAGGGGGCAATTTTACCGATCGTGCCGCAGAAAAATTGTTCCGTCGCCATTTGTCGAGCTATTTCGCAGCCGCCCTGATGATGCCCTATGATCGATTTCTGAAAGCATGCGAGCAAAGCGGCTATCGGATCCAGCTGCTCCAGCGCCGGTTCGGTGCCGGCTTCGAGCAAATCGCGCATCGGCTGACCACATTGCAGCGCGTCGGGTCGCGGGGCTTGCCATTTTTCATGGTCCGGATCGACCGGTCTGGTACGATTTCCAAGCGCTATGCCGGCGCCAGCAACGCGCCGCTGGTGGAAAGCGCGCATCGCTGTCCGCTGTGGGATATTCACCGGGTGTTCGAACAGCCCGCGGAAATCCGCTCGCAACTGGTCGCCCTGGAGGACGGATCGACATGGTTCACCCTGTCGCGTGCCGTGCAGGGGATCGGCTCCGGGGCGGGCGGCTATACGCCTGCATTCGCAATAGGACTGGGCGTCTCCGCCGATGTCGCATCGGTGCTCCACGAGGCGCGCGGCAAGAATCTCGAAATCGAGCACGCGGATCCGATCGGACTGGGTTGTTCGGCCTGCACCCGGCCGCAATGTTCCCAGCGTTCCGCCCCGCCGCGCAGCCGGGCGCTGAAATTTGACGAACGGGAGCGCGGATTGACGCCATTTGACTTTGTCGGCGACTAGAACGGAGTCGCAGACCCGCTGCCACGCGCGCCGTAAACTGTCGGCATATTGAACATTTTCGCGCAATCGGCTGATTCTGTGCAAATTGATTTGTAAAATTTACCGACAGATAACCAATTTTCCTTATGGGCCAGAGAGACCAAGGAAAGATTGCGCGCGAGATGATCCGACTTTTCAAACATTATATTCCCTATCCGGTTCTTCTGCTGGGATTGATCGATTTTCTCCTATTGCTGATGGCGGCGGAATCGGGGTGGATATTGCGCGCCCTGCAGATCAACATGGATGTCGGGTCCATTGCCGACCGGCCCGCACCGATTTTCAGCTTTGCGATTGCCCTGCAACTGGCGCTGATCGCGGTTGGCATTTACGGACCCGAAGCGCTGCAATCCCTGCGCTTTGCCACCGCCCGGATTCTGGTGGCAATTTCCCTGGGAGTGATTTTCCTGTCGCTGATGTCCTTCGCCATGCCGGGTGTCACGCTATGGCGGTCCAATTCGCTCTACGCGATGGTGCTGGCGATCCTGTTCCTGATGGTGATCCGGGTGATGCTTGGCACCATGCTGGACAGTGATATTTTCAAGCGGCGTCTGTTGGTACTGGGAGCGGGGCCGCGCGCTGGCCGGATAGCGGCGCTGGACAAGCGGCAGGAGAGCGGTTTCATCATAGCGGGCTATGTCGACATGAACGAAGGTCCCTGCCTGATCGAGGGCGCGGTAAGGCGCCAGGATATCGCCAACCTGCCGCAACATGTGATTGACCTGGCGGTCAGCGAAGTGGTGCTGGCGCTCGAGGAGCGGCGTAACTCGCTGCCGGTCGCCGACCTGCTGACGATCAAGACAACCGGGGTCCATGTCAATGATCTGTCCAGTTTTCTGGAACGGGAAACCGGCAGGGTCGATCTCGATAGCGTTAACCCGAGCTGGTTCATCTTCTCCGACGGCTTTTCCTCCGGGCGCAGGCTGTCCACCCTGTTCAAGCGGGGTTTCGACATATTCCTGAGCTTCCTTTTGCTGCTACTGACCGGGCCGATAATCCTGCTCTTTGCATTGCTGATCAAGCTGGAAAGCCACGGCGGTTCCTTCTTCAAGCAGGAACGGGTCGGGCTGTACGGCCAGACGTTCAAAATTCTCAAGCTGCGGTCGATGCGATCCGATGCCGAGATCGGCGGCGAGGCGATATGGGCGACGGAGAATGACCCCCGCATTACCCGTGTCGGCAGGTTCATCCGCAAGGTCCGGATCGACGAACTGCCCCAGGCCTGGAGCGTCCTGAAGGGCGAGATGAGTTTTGTCGGACCGCGTCCGGAACGACCGCAATTCGTCAACGACCTGCAAACGAAAATGCCTTTCTACCCAGAGCGGCACATCGTCAAGCCAGGCATCACCGGCTGGGCACAGATCAACTATCCCTACGGGGCGTCGACCGAAGACGCGCGGCACAAGCTGGAATATGATCTCTACTATGCCAAGAACTACACGCCTTTCCTTGACCTGCTGATCATCCTGCAGACCATTCGCGTGATATTGTGGCCAGAGGGAGCGCGCTGACATGGAACCGCTTCTCGACTATATCAGCCTGTTTGGACATGGCATCGCTGCAGCGCTTTTCGGAGCGCTCGCGATCTGGCAGTTTCAGCGCAAGGGCGAACGCACCGACAAGCATATATGGCTGATCGTGGCGATCGCGCTGACCAGCTTCTGGGCGCTTTCGATTGCGGTTGAGGGATCGCTGACCGCGATTTCGCGATTTTCCGAAACCTTGCGCAATTTCGGCTGGCTCGCCTTCATGTTCATTCTGCTGCGGACCGGGGAAGGGCGCGATGAACCCAAGACGGTCAATGTCATCTACGCGGCCCTGACTTTTGTCCTGGTCGGCCAGACGCTGGTCGATTCCCTGCTGCCCGCTTTTGCGGGAAGTCCGCGCCTCGAGGGCGTCACGCTATATACCTCGCTGGTTCTCCGGATGATCTTTTCCGTCGGCGCTCTGGTGCTGGTCCATAATCTCTATTCGATCACCGCGCCGGAGACCCGCTGGGGCATAAGGCTGCCGATGGCTTCGCTGGCCGCGATCTGGACCTTTGACCTCAATCTTTACACGATCACCTATCTGACCCAGCAGACGCCCGTCGAACTGCACGCCATGCGCGGGCCGATGATGGCGGTGATCGCTCCTATCCTGGCGCTGGCATCGGTGCGCAACACCGAATGGACCCTGAAACTTTCGCGCAGCGTCGCCTTCCGTTCGCTGTCGCTGGTAGCGATCGGCAGCTATCTCCTGATGATGGTCGTGATCGCCACGGCGTTGCAGATCATTGGCGGTGACTATGCGCGCCTGGCCCAGATCAGCTTCCTGTTCGGCACGACGATCGGTGCCTTGCTGCTGCTTCCGTCCGGCAAGTTTCGCGCCTGGCTCAAGGTCAAGCTGGCCAAGAATTTTTTCCAGCACCGCTATGATTATCGTTCGGAATGGATCCGCTTCACCGATACGATCGGCAGGCCCGGTGCGGACAGCGCTCCGTTTCACGAACGGGTGATAAAGGCGATCGCCGATATCACCGATTCGCCCGCCGGTATCCTGCTGGTGCCGGACGAATCCGGACAGCTGGTGCTGCAGTCGCGCTGGAACTGGTCCGCGGTCGAAGTGCCGGCCCGCGCCTGCACGACGCGAACGGCGGGATTTTTCGAGGACACCGGTCATATCGTCGAATTTGATGCGCTGCGTGCGGGCCAGGATGACAAATGTGAAGCAGCGGTGATTCCGGAATGGATGACCGGGGATTCCCGCGCATGGATAGCGGTGCCGCTGGTCCATTTTAACCGGCTGGCCGGATTGATCCTGCTGGCCCGGCCGCGGATCAACCGTACCCTGGATTGGGAAGACCTGGATATGCTGCGCGTCGTCGGCCGCCAGGTAGCCAGTTATCTGGCGGAATATCGCAGCCAGGAATCCCTGTCGGAAGTGCAGAGATTTGACGAATTCAACCGCCGCATGGCATTCATCATGCACGATATCAAGAATCTGGTCAGCCAGCTGAGCCTGCTCGCGGGAAATGCGAAGCGCCATGCGGGCAATCCCGAGTTCCAGGCGGACATGATCGATACCCTGCAGGAATCCGCCCGGAAGATGAACGGTCTGCTGGAACGGTTGGCGCAGCACAACAAGGCAAATCCGGAGGAGCCCAAGCCGGTAAAGGTCGCCGAACTGATTCACTCCACCATCGAGAAAAAACGTCTTCTGCACAGCGTGGAAAGCGGCCAGATCGATGATCTGACCATTTTCGCTGATCCCGCCAGGGTCGAGCAGATATTGGGCCATCTGATCCAGAATGCGATCGACGCCAGTAACCAAAACGAACCGATCATCATCAACGCCCGGCGGCGGGACCTGAGCGTCGCCATCGAGGTATGTGATCATGGCATTGGCATGTCGAACGAATTTATCCGCAGCCAGCTTTTCAAGCCTTTCGCCTCGAGCAAGCAGGGTGGCTTCGGCATCGGTGCCTACGAAGCCCGCGAGCTGGCGCGCGCGATGAACGGTCGCCTGGAAGTGGAAAGCACGGAGGGCGTGGGCAGCAGCTTCACACTGATCCTGCCGCTCGCCAAGCATTTACCGGAAGATATTCCAGCAGACGAGAGGGCCGCATGATGCCGGACAAGAACCAGCCGAGAAAAGAAAAGCTGCTGATCGTTGAAGACGATCCGGGCCTGCAAAAACAGCTCAAATGGGCCTATGACGAATTTGAGGTATTCATCGCAGGCGACCGCGAGTCCGCCATCGAAATGCTGCGTGCGGAAGAGCCGGACGTGGTGACGCTGGACCTCGGACTGCCACCGGATCCCGATGGAACAACCGAAGGCTTTGCGACCATGGCGGCGATATTGACTCTGAAACCGGATACCAAAGTCATAGTCGCGTCCGGTCATGGCGAGAAAGCCAGCGCCCTGCGCGCCATTTCCGGTGGTGCCTGGGACTTCTACCAGAAGCCGGTGGATATCGACGAGCTGGGGCTGATTGTCCGCCGGGCCTTTCATGTACGCAAGCTGGAACAGGAAAATGCCAGTCTGGCCGCACGGAACAATGGCGAAAACCATATATTGGGGCAGATCGTCACCGGGGCGCCGGAGATGCTGAAGGTGGCGCAGATGGTCGAGCGCGTGGCCAATACCAGCGCTTCGGTGATGCTGCTGGGTGCGAGCGGAACCGGCAAGGAATTGCTGGCCAAGGGGCTGCATGATGCAAGTGACCGCCGCGACAGGGCCTTTGTTGCCATCAACTGCGCAGCGATTCCGGAAACCCTGCTCGAATCCGAATTGTTCGGGCATGAAAAAGGTGCCTTTACCGGTGCCATCAAGATGACCGAGGGCAAGATCGAGCAAGCCGATGGCGGCACATTGTTCCTGGACGAAGTCGGCGACATCCCGCTGCCGCTGCAGGTGAAATTGCTGCGTTTTCTGCAGGAGCGGGTGATCGAGCGGATTGGCGGGCGCAAGCCGATTGCCGTCGACACGCGAATCGTCTGTGCAACGCATCAGAATCTTGAAAAGATGATCAAGGACAGCGCCTTCCGGGAAGATCTCTATTATCGTCTGGCCGAAATCGTGATCAAGATTCCGTCCCTGTCCGGGCGCTCGGGGGATGTCAGCCTGCTGGCCCGCCATTTCCAGAAGAAATTTGCCGAGGAGATCAATCCGGCGGTGAAGGGAATTGCCCCGGACGCCCTGGTGGCGCTGGAAGCATGGCATTGGCCCGGCAATGTCCGCGAACTGGAGAATCGTATCAAACGCGCCGTGATCATGGCCGACGGCAAGATGATCGGCGCCGGGGATCTGGATCTTGACGTCGACGAGGATGCCGCCACCGATCTGCTGAACCTGAAGGCGGCACGAGAGGCGGCCGACCGGTCGGCGATCCTTCGGGCGATTTCCCAGACCAGCGGCAATATCTCCAATGCCGCCAAATTGCTCGGGATCAGCCGCCCGACCCTTTATGATCTGCTCAAGCAATATCAACTGCAGCAGGCCAGTTGAACCATGACCTCGGGTCTCGTTTCCTATTGGCGTCTTCGCAGCAAGCCGGCGCTTTTCGCTGCAGTACTTGCGGCGGGGATGATCGGCGTCCCGAGCGCAATCCACGGTGCCAGCGAAGGCAATGCGGAGGCGCGGGAGTCTTTTGCCAATGCCGAGCAGTTTCGGGCCCGCCGCGATGCACGATCGGCACGGATCGAACTGATGAACGCGATCAAGGCCGATCCGGAGTGGATCGATGCGCGGCTGGCGCAGGCGGAGGTGTTGCTGAGCCTGATGGACGGAATGGCTGCGGAGTCCGAACTGGACCGTGCGGTGCAGCTGGGCCTGGAACCGGCGGCAGTCCGGCATCTCTATGGCCATGCCTATCTTCTGCAGGGCGAAACGCAAAAGGCACGCGATCAATTGCTGGCCGATGATATTCCGCGCAGGAACCAGGGCTATGCGGCGCGCATCATGGGGCAGGTCGCGATGCAGGCGGGTGATCTGTCGCTGGCCGGTGCGGCGTTCAACCGGGCGATGGAACTGGATCGGGAAAACCCCGATCTATGGGTCGCCATTGCACGATTTCGCGCCGACACGGGAGACCAGGCCGGCGCGACCAATGCGGTCGATGAAGCCGTCAAGCTGGACCCCCGCAATATTCGCGCATTGCAATATCGCGGCGAATTGCTGCGATTCCAGTTCGGTCTGGGGGCAGCGATTCCCTGGTTCGAGCGCGCGTTGCAGATTGATCCCAATGATGTGCCGCTGCTGACCGAATATGCCGCGACGCTTGGCGACATGGGACGCATGACCGACATGCTGGTCGTCGCCCGCAAGATACTTGCCCTGGACGGCAACAACCCGAGAGCGTTTTTCATGCAGGCGGTGCTGGCTGCCCGCGCCGGCCAATATGGTCTGGCGAGGCGGTTGATGCAGCTGACCAAGGGTGCGATCGACCATGTCCCGGCCGTGTTGCTCGTGTCGGGCATCATCGAGCATGGTGAAGGCAATTACAACGCCGCGATCGACAAGTTCAGCCGTCTGGTCGCGATCCAGCCGGAAAATCGGCAGGTGCAAAACCTGCTGGCGCGTTCGCTCTATCTGGCCGGCAGCGCCGGGGATGCGGTCGATGTGCTGAAACCACAGGTCGATCGCAGCGGAGCAGATCCCTATGCGCTCTGGCTTGCCGGTCGCGCGCTCGAGGCAATCGGCGAACGGGACCAGGCCGCCGACATCCTGAACCGGGCGGCGGTCCACGATGCGGGCAGGGCAAGCGCGATCATGGCCGCGGCACCGCTCAGCGTGCTGCAGGCTGAAGCCCAACGCAATGCCGGGGATGCGCGGATTGTGGTTCCCTATATACGCGCGCTTTATGACGCCGGGGACTATGCGACCGCCTTCGCCGAGGCAAAGCGGCTGCAGCAGGCCAATAGCGGAGCCAGTGCGGCGCATGTGCTGGTGGCGGATGTTGCCGCCGCAATGGGCAATTATGACGAGGCGCTGCAGGCGCTGGAACAGGCCCGCAGCATCCGTTTTTCGGAACCGGTCATGCTGCGCATGGTCGAGGTGCTTCGCGCCAAGGGTGCGATGCCGCAGTCCGGCGAGGTGCTGGCGCAATATCTCAGCTATAATCCCAGCAATGTCGCCGGCCTGCGCTGGATGGCCTATTCGCATCTGGAAACCGAAAGCTGGGCGGTTGCAGCGTCCATACTCGAAAATCTGCGGAAACGGATCGGGGAAAATGATGCGCTGATCATGGCCGGGCTTACCCAGGCCTATACCGGACTGGGAATGACCGACAAGGCGATTGCCGCGGGCCGGATTGCCTACCGGGTGCAACCGTCAAGCCCGGTGGTTTCGCATCTTTATGGCCTGGCCTTGCTGCAGGACGGGGAGCGCAGGCGCGACGGCATCAGCCTGCTGAAGAAAGCGGTGGCGATCATGCCGGACAATCCGGTATATCGTCAAAGCCTTCGGCGGGCGCGCGGGGGAGAGGCAATGGTGCAGCGTTTGGCGAATGGCCGAAAGGTCTCCTGAGTCAAAATGTTCCTTCTCCCGTGCGAGCGAAGAGTCCGGATTTGCTGAGCGGAAAGCAGACATGGGCAAGTTTACATTCCCGACGGGACGCGTAGTTCGAAAGTCACACCATCAACGCAATGGGACAGATACAATCCTGGACCATCCATTTTCAGTCATTGCTTCGCTGCGCTCGCAATGACAATTTCGATGGGCTATTGTCCCGTGGGTCCTGAGCTTGTCTAAGGACGCTTATCAACTGGAGGCGCGGTTCGACCGGCTCACCACTCACGGAACGGGAAACGGGATGATATTTTCGATTTTTCGGCCAACCTGGCTGGCGTTCAGGCGTCGCTGCTGACCAGGTCATCAAGCGACAGGTCAAGCCGCTTCATCTGCCGTTCAACCGGTGGCCAGATATTCTTGATGAAATCTTCTCGCTGGGCGCTGCGCAGGCGGTTTTTTGCGCCGGCCGCGACAAACATGCCGACGCCCCGCTTCACGGTGACCAGTCCGTCCTCCTGGAAACCCTGATAGGCCTTGGCAACGGTCAGCGGATTGGCACCCTGTTCCGCAGCGAAGACACGGACGGAAGGGAGCATATCGCCTTCGCGATATTCGCCATCAAGAATGGATTCGGAAATAATATCCCGCAATTTCAGATAGACCGGCTTGTTTGCATTGTTCATACTGCATCACTGCCATAACACAGCGAAGCGGGCAAGGGATAGTTATGGTTTTTCCGCGATTTAGTTGAACTTGCAACCAACTGTCATGCGGTCGGAGGCACCCAGTCCGACAATATGTCGGTCAGGTCGGGCCTCGGGCGTTCGGTCAGCTCGATATTGGAGGTGCCGAAATAGAGGAAGCCGGCGATCCGTTCCGGCGCGGAACCGAACAGGTCGCGTATTTCGTCATTATAGGCCGGCCAGCCGGTGATCCAGCCGCCAACAAACCCCTCGGCATGAGCGGCGTGGAGAATGTTCATCGCAAAGGCGCCGCAGCTGAGTTCCTGTTCCCACAAAGGAATTTTCGTCGATTCCACCGGCGATGACAGCAGCACCAGCAGGGTCGGCGCTTCATGCGCCATCGAATCCAGGCCCTCCAGCTCCAGTCGACCGGCTCCGGGCTTTTCGCCGAGATAGGCTTTCCTGAATCCTTCCGCGAGCTGGTCGCGCTGGTCGGCAGCCACCGAAACAATCCTCCAGGGCGCCAGCTTGCCGTGATCCGGCGTGCGCATGGCGATGGCGACAATGGCTTCGATCTGCGCCTTGTCTGGCCCGGGCGTGACCATATTGCGCGGCCGGCCGGACCGGCGCGATGCCAGATAGGCGACCAGGCTGCTGCGGTCGTTGAATTGCTGTTCGGTCATCCGCGTCACTTCGGCAGAGACAAGAAGGATTGCAAGGAGAATTGGCAATAAACCGGTCTCGGTTGAAACAATCTGCTTCACTTGCGCATTTTTTTCATTAGGGTGCGATGCAACCGGGCTGCGTTTGACGGCCCACATGATTGTCGGGGAGTATCTCAGTATGAAAGACATGGGCTTGTGGCAGGAAGCCGACTGGATCGCAGCAATTGCATCCGTCGTCCTGGTGATTTTTCTGGCCTTGGGCGCCTATGCGGTGACCAGGCCCAAGCCGGAATTCGGTGGCCATCCCAAGGGACTTTACATACTTTTCTTCGCCGAAATGTGGGAGCGCTTCTCCTATTACGGGATGCGCGCTCTCCTGATTTTCTATCTCACCCAGCACTGGCTGTTCAACGATAGCGCGTCGAACATCGTCTATGGCGCTTATGTCAGCCTTGTCTACATTACCCCGGTGCTCGGCGGCTGGCTCGCCGACCGCTATCTGGGTCAGCGCAAGGCGGTGCTGTTCGGCGCGGTACTTCTCACCTTTGGCCATTTCCTGATGGCATTTGAGGGGACCGGTGGACAAAATGATCCGACAATCAATATTTTCTGGCTGGCGCTCAGTTTCATCATCGTGGGATCCGGCTTCCTGAAAGCCAATATCTCCGTGATTGTGGGCCAGCTCTATCCGCTCACCGACGTTCGCCGTGATGGTGCCTATACGATTTTCTACATGGGAATTAATGTGGGTGCAGCGATCGGCACGATCATTGCGGGCTATCTCGGCATAACCCTGGGCTGGGCCTATGGCTTCGGTGCCGCCGGAATTGGCATGTTGCTGGGACTGATCGTATTCGTTCTCGGAAAGCCATTGCTTATGGGACAGGGAGAGCCGCCCAAGCTGCTCGAAAAGAGCCGCGAGTTCACGCTGTACGGCGTCGGCGTGGTGGCCGTAGGCGCCATGTGGCTCCTGATACAGTATCAGTCGGTCGTCGGCGGTTTGATGCTTGTGGCCGGTGTTGCCCTTCTTGCCTATGTGCTGTTCGAGGCATTCAAGCTGGAGAAGCAGCCCAGGGAGCGCATGTTCGCCATTCTCTTCCTGATTGCGTTGCAGCCCCTTTTCTGGGGATTGTTCGAGCAGGCCGGGGGATCGCTAAATCTGTTCACTGACCGATATATCAATCTTCAGGGTGTGCCGGCTCCGATTTTCCAGTCGATCAACCCGATCTATATCATCTTGCTGGCGCCCTTGTTCGCTGGAATGTGGACATTCCTCGGCAAGCGCGGACTGGAACCTTCGACTCCGGCCAAATTTGGTCTGGGACTGATGCAGCTCGGTTTCGGGTTCTTGGTTCTGGTCTGGGGGGCGGCTACAGTTGGGCCAGGTGCGCTTGTGCCGGTGATCTTCCTGTTCGGCATCTACTTCTTCCACACAACCGGTGAGCTTTGCCTTTCGCCCGTGGGCCTGAGTGCCATGAACCGGCTCGCGCCGAGGCATCTCGCCAGCCTGATCATGGGTGCATGGTTCTTCGCAACAGCAGGCGGCAATTTCGTCGCCGGCATGATCGGCGCTGCCACGGGCGGCGAAGATGGCGCCATGAGCCGCGAAGCGACCCTTTCCATTTACTGGACTATCGGTCTGATTGCGATTGGCGTTGGTATTTTCGTGATCGCGGTTTCCTTCCTCGTCAAGCGCTGGATGCATCTGGATACGCTGGAGGACGACAATGTCGGTGACGATCTGGAAGGCCAGCGCGAAATTGGTGAACCGCAGGCTGCCGGAATCCATCCGTCGACCAAATCATAAGACAAAGGGACCTCATATGAAATTTCGGGCTTTGCTGGCATTGGTTGCCGGCGGATCGCTGATGGCTGGTTGCGCGGCCACAGCGTCGGATACGAAATCAGCCAGCGCCGCAACGCCGGCCCAGTCCGGCCAATCGGGCGGCCCTGCATTTCCGTCAACCTACGAGGCCTATCCGTCGACGCCCACGGCGATCATCGGTGTGACCATTTTCGACGGCGAGGGCGGCCGGATCGACAATGGCACCGTATTCATGGTGGACGGCAAAATATCCGCCGTCGGTGGCCCGGAGACCTCCGTCCCCGAAAACACAACGATGGTCGATGGTTCCGGCAAATATGTGACGCCCGGCATCATCGACGTGCACAGTCATCTGGGCGACTATCCGACGCCCAGCGTATCCGCGCACAGCGATGGCAATGAAGCCACGGCTCCGGTCACTCCGGAAGTCTGGGCCGAACACAGCGTCTGGCCGCAGGATCCCGGCTTTTCGCGGGCGATGGCCAATGGCGGCATCACCGCACTGCAGATTCTTCCCGGTTCGGCCAATCTGTTCGGTGGCCGTTCGGTCACGCTGAAGAATGTGCCGGCGCGGACCGTGCAGGCGATGAAATTCCCCGGCGCGCCCTATGGCATGAAAATGGCCTGCGGCGAGAATCCGAAGCGGGTCTATGGGGGTCGCAACCGCATGCCCTCGACCCGGATGGGCAGTCTGGCGCTCAACCGGCAAACATGGATCGACGCCCAGGAATATCGCAGCAAGCGCGACGATGCCAAGCCGCCGAAACGCGACCTCGGCAAGGAAACGCTGGCCGGGGTGCTCGACGGCGATATCCTGGTCCACAATCATTGCTACCGTGCCGACGAGATGGCCCAGATCATCGATATGTCGAAAGAATTCGGCTACAAGGTGACCGCCTTCCATCACGCCGTCGAAAGCTACAAGATCGCGGACATATTGGCCAGAGAGGGCATTTGTTCCGCTGTCTGGGCGGACTGGTGGGGTTTCAAGATGGAAGCCTATGACGCTATCCCCGAAAATGCTGCCCTGTTGCAGCAGGCCGGGGCCTGCGTGATCATTCACAGCGATGACGAGAACCAGATCCAGCGGCTTAATCAGGAAGCGTCCAAGGCACTCGCCGATGGCCGGGCAATGGGCCTGGAAATAAGCGACGCGCAGGCCATCCAGTGGATCACCTATAATCCAGCCAAGGCGATGGGCATTGAAGAAATGACCGGCAGCCTGAAGGCCGGCAAGATGGCCGATCTGGTTCTCTGGAACGGCAATCCGCTCAGCGTCTACGCGCGACCGGAAAAAGTCTGGATCGACGGCGCGCTGATGTTCGACAGCGGCGATCCGAAGCGGCGTCCGGTGAGTGATTTCGAGCTCGGCCAGCCCGGTGAAGGAGACGTGAAATGAATCGTTTTGCCAAATATCTCGCCTCCGCTGCTGCTCTGATTGCTGCCCCGCTCGCCGCACAGACCACCGCCATTACCGGCGGCAAGGTCGTGATCGGCGACGGCAGTGCGCCGATCGAAGGCGGCACCGTGCTGATCCGGGGCGATCGGGTGGTCGCGGCCGGTGCCAATGTCACCATTCCCGCCGATGCACGGCGGATCGACGCCACCGGAAAATGGGTAACGCCGGGTCTTTTTGCCGGGTTCAGCCGAATTGGACTGGTCGAGGTCGGCGCGGTCACCCAGACCAATGACATGAACGCCAGCGGCTCGCCTTTCTCGGCTGCGCTCGATGTTCAATATGCGATCAACCCCTTTGCCTCGCCGGTCGCGGTCAACCGGGCGGCAGGTGTTACCCGCGCCGTCGTCTCGCCGAGCACGGCCAATTCGATCTTTGGCGGCTATGGGGCGATCGTCGATCTTGGCGCAGATGAAGATCCGATCACCAGGGCGCGCGCCTTCCAGTTTGTCGAGCTGGGCGAAACCGGACACAGCCGGGCAGGGGGCAGCCGCTCTGCCTCGCATATCCATTTCCGGGCCCTGCTGGAGGAGGCCCGCACCTATGCCCGCAATCCCGCGGTGTTCGACAGCGATCTGCTCAAGGCCTCGGACGCCAAGGCGCTATTGCCGGTGATCAACGGCAGCACCAAGCTGCTCGTCCATGTCGAGAGTGCCAATGATATCCTGAAGGTTCTCGACCTGCGCACGGATTTTCCTGCGCTCGACATCGTGCTGGTCGGTGCCAACGAAGGCTGGCGTGTCGCCAACCAGATCGCCGCAGCGGGCGTGCCGGTGCTGGCGTCGGCGCTCAGCGACCTTCCTTACGGCTTTGAAGATCTGGCCGCGACCCAGTCCAATATCGGCCGGATGAAGGACGCCGGGGTCAAGGTTGCGATCGGAATGATCAATGATCGCGATGCGCACCAGCTGCGCTATTCCGTACAATATGCCGGTAATCTGGTGGCACTGAACAAGGTGCCGCGGGCCACCGGTCTGAGCTGGGACGAGGCCTTTGCCGCGATCAGTTCGGTGCCGGCGGAGATCATGGACATGGGCGGGCAGCTCGGTTCGCTCAAGGCCGGTCGCCAGGCGGATGTGGTGATCTGGAACGGTGATCCGCTGGAGCTGTCCACGCAGGTCGAAACCGTGATCATCGACGGCGTGGATCAGTCACTGAGCAACCGCCAGATGCGGTTGCGGGACCGCTATCGCGATCCGGCACCGGGCACCTTGCCCAACGCCTATGATCACTGACGGCTAGAGGCGCACCATTGACATCATCGCCTCGCCATAGCGGGGTCCGGCGGTGCCGCCGACGGGTGCCGCGGTTTCCAGCTCGTCGAGATCCGCTTCGGTCAGCCTGATGTCGACCGCCGCCATGCTGTCCTCCAGCGTTGCGCGTCGTTTTGAGCCGGGTATCGGTACGATGAAGTCACCCTGGGCCAGCAACCAGGCCAGGGCAATCTGGGCCGGCGAACAGTGCTGCCGCTCGGCCACCATTTTGACAATCTCGACCAGCTTCATGTTCTGCGCGAAATTTTCCTCGGAGTAGCGGGGATCATTGCGGCGATAATCGCCTTCGGGGAGATCGTCCCGGCTGCTGATCTGGCCGGTCAGAAAGCCGCGGCCGAGCGGACTATAAGGCACGAACCCGATGCCCAGGTCCTGGCAGACCGGCAGTATTTCTTCCTCGATTCCGCGCTCCCACAGCGAATATTCAGACTGCAGAGCGGCAATCGGATGGGTGGCATGGGCCTTTTTCAGGGTTGCGGCCCCGGCTTCGGACAGGCCGAGATGGCGGACCTTGCCCTCGGCAACGAGGTCCGCCATTGCGCCGACCGTTTCCTCGATCGGGACACTGGGGTCGACGCGGTGCTGGTAGAACAGATCGATGACATCCACGCCCAGCCGCTTGAGCGAGCCCTCGCAGGCCCGCCGCACATTGGCGGGAGAGGAGTCGGTGCCGACTACCTGTCCGTCCTTGAAGGCAAAGCCGAACTTGGTCGCAATTACCAGCCGGTCGCGGCGGCCGCGGATCGCCTGGCCCAGCAATTCTTCATTGATATGCGGTCCATAGACCTCGGCGGTGTCGAAAAAGGTGACGCCCAGTTCGATCGCCCGGTCGATCGTCGCCAGACTCTCGGCCCGGCTTGCCTCGCCATACATGCCCTTGCCAATTCCGGCCATAGGCATGCAGCCGAGGCCTAGCGCCGATACTTCCAGCTCGGGTCCGAGTTTGCGATATTTCATGTCAGATCTCCTTCGCTTCTGGCGATTGTCGCCGTCACGCTCATGTCCGCACTGACATTGGCGACGGTCCGTATGATATCAGGAAAAGTCTCGATCGCCAAAAGCAGAACCAGCGGTTCGATCGGAATGCCCATGGCGAGGCAAATCGGTGCAATCGAAGTGATAAAGCTGATCGATCCGGGCAGACTCACTGCCCCCATGGTGGTAATTGCCGCCACCACTACCCCGATCGCCAGTATGCCGATCGACAGTTGGATGCCCATAAGATGGGCCACGTAAATGGCGACCGCCAGGTTCATGCAGGGTCCTGTAGCGCGGAACAGAGCGACCGCGATCGGCAGGACAACATCGGCGGAACGATCACCGACGCCCATATTCTTGACGCCGCTGACCATGGCGGGCAGGGAGGCCAGCGAACTTTGCGTGGAAATGGCGACCGCCTGCGCTGGTGCGGAGGCCTTGAAAAAGGCAATGGGGCCGCGCTTTGCGCCGACGTAGGTCAGCACATAGCTGAAGATCCAGACCACTACGCCGACGCTGCTGACGATCAGGACATAGTGCAGCAAGGCCCCGAACGCTGCCAGTCCCGCATTGGCACCGACCCCCAGGGCCAGCGCGAAAACCCCCAGCGGTGCGAGTGCCAGCACCCACTGGATGAGTATCAGCAGGGCATCGGCCAGAGCATTGAAGAACTGGTCGAGCATATTGCGCTGCGCATCGGGCAGGTGGGTGATTGCAAAGGCGAAGGCCAGGGCAAAGACCATCAGCGGCAGCACCGCGTCTTCCGCCGCGGCCGCTATCGCGTTGGTAGGGATCAGCGCGCGGAGAAATTCGCTGAACGGCGGCACATCTCCGGGCGGAGCTGCAGTGCCCAGGGCAGAGCGCAGGGCCGCCGCGGCATCGCCGTTGAGCGGGAACAGCTCGAGCAGGGCTGGGGTCACGAATGCGGCCATGGCCGACGAGCACCAGAGTATGAAAATCATGAACAATATGGCCCGTGCCGTCATCCGGCCGGCTCGGGCCATGGAGGCGGCCTTGCCGATGCCGACGATCAGCAGGGTGAACACCAGAGGAATGACGGTCATCTGCAAAGCATTCAGCCACATATTGCCAACGACATCGGCGGCTTCCACCAGTAGTCCGCTCTTGGGGCCGACAAACAGCCCGATCAATATGCCGAGAACAAGGGCGAGAAGTATGATCAGTGCCTTTTTCAATATTCCCGTCCTTTTCTTGCCGACCTGAGCATCAACCATGGCTGGAACGCGCTGGCAAGCGTTGTTTATCCGAAAAATTCGTCAATGGATTCATTCCCTCTTGGTCTCCGGTCGATCGATCGGCTAGAGACACGCCCAACCGGGCGCGACCATGTTGGGACAAAATCAGATATGACAAAGAAATTTTTCGGCACTGACGGCATACGCGGACTGACCAATAGCCACCCGATGACCGCCGAGATCGCGATGAAAGTCGGTCAGGCGGCGGGTCGACATTTCCTGCGCGGTGATCATCGTCATCGCGTGGTGATCGGCAAGGATACCAGGCTGTCCGGCTATATGATGGAAAATGCGCTGGTCGCGGGATTCACCAGCGTCGGGATGGACGTCGTGCAGGTGGGGCCGTTGCCGACGCCGGCCGTGGCCCTGCTGACCCGTTCAATGCGCGCCGATCTGGGCGTCATGATATCCGCCAGCCACAACCCCTATTTCGACAATGGCATCAAATTGTTCGGTCCCGACGGTTTCAAGCTGTCCGATGAGGACGAATTCAAGATAGAGGCCTATCTCGAGGATCAGGCGAAACTGGCAATGCCAAAGGACATTGGCAGGGCCAAGCGGTTTGACGATGCGCGCGGCCGCTATATCCATGCGGTCAAGATGTCCCTGCCCGAGCATATCCGCCTCGACGGGCTGAAGATCGTCTGCGATTGCGCCAATGGCGCGGCCTATCAGGTCGCTCCGTCGGCATTGTGGGAATTGGGCGCCGAAGTGGTCTCTCTGGGGGTGAGTCCCAACGGTCTGAATATCAATGACAAATGCGGATCCACGGATCTCGCGATATTGCAGGAAACGGTGGTGGCTTCGGGCGCCGATATCGGCATTGCCCTGGACGGCGACGCCGATCGCCTGATTGTCGTGGATGAAAAAGGGCAGATCGTCGACGGCGACCAGCTGATGGCGCTGATCGCGTCGAGCTGGAGTCGCAACGGTCTGTTGCGCGGCGACGGCATTGTCGCCACCGTCATGTCAAACCTCGGCCTCGAAAGATATCTGGCGGGCCAACATCTGGAACTGGTCCGTGCCAAGGTTGGTGATCGCTATGTTCTGGAAGAGATGAAGAAGGGCGGTTACAATGTGGGCGGTGAACAATCCGGTCACATGATTCTGCTCGATCACGGGACCACCGGGGATGGCACCGTGGCGGCCCTGCAGGTGCTCGGCGAACTGGTTGAAAGCGGCAAGCCTGCAAGCGAAGTGCTGCATCTTTTTGATCCGGTGCCGCAATTGCTGAAAAATGTTCGCTATGCCAGCGGTCAGCCGCTGGAGAACGACAGGGTCAAGGCGGTGATCGCGGAAGCGGAAAGGGAACTGGATGGAGCGGGGCGGCTTGTGATCCGCAAATCGGGTACAGAGCCGCTGATCCGGGTGATGGCAGAAGGCGATGATGAAGATCAGGTCCATGCCGTGGTCGACCGGATTTGTGCCGTGGTAGAGGAAGTGGCTGACTGATGCTGGAAATGCGTCCTGATTGCGAAAGCTGCGGCAGGGATCTGCCGGCCGAGCAGGCTGGTGCGCTTGTCTGCAGCTTCGAATGCACATTTTGTGACGATTGCAACAGCGAGACGCTGCACGGGACATGTCCCAATTGCGGCGGCATGCTGGCCGCCAGGCCGACACGCCCGGCAGCATTGCTTGCGAAATATCCCGCCTCCACGCAGCGGAAATACAGGCCATGACCTTTCTCGATGCGCTTGATGCCCGGACCATCGTCGTCCTGGGGCTGATCCTCCCGGTTCTGGTGATCGCCATCCTGTATTTCTTCGCCCGCGGTTTTTTCCGCCGTTTCTGGCTGCCGATCCTGCTGGTCGCCGGCGCGCTGGAATGGTTTCTGATCGTGCAGGTGGGGCCGTTGTTCCTGTGACGGGACATTGCCCGCGGATATTGGCAATTGCCGGTTCGGACAGCGGTGGCGGTGCCGGCATTCAGGCCGATATCAAGACCATCACCATGCTGGGTGGTCACGCGATGACGGCGATCACCGCTATCACAGCGCAAAATACGCTGGGCGTTCAGTCCGTATACCGGGTGCCCACGGAGATGATCCTGGCGCAGATTGAATCCGTGGTCAGCGACATCGGCGTCGATGCAGTCAAGATCGGGATGATCGGAAGCGCCGAGGCCGCAGGGGCAGTAGCGGATTATCTCGAAAAGCTCGGCATCGCGATCGTCTTCGACCCGGTCATGGTCGCGACCAGCGGCAGCGAACTGGCGGATGGCGACACGATAAAGGCCTTTGGCAGGCTGATGGACGTTGCGTCGGTCGTGACGCCCAATTTGCCGGAACTGCAGGCATTGGGGGGCAGGGACGAGATCCTGGCTCACGGCTGCCATCTCGTCGTCAAGGGTGGTCATGGCGACGGATCGGTGGTCGTTGACGAACTCTATTCGCCAGGCGGCCTGATCAGAAGGATTGAAGGCAAAAGGCTGGATACGAGCGACACCCATGGCACGGGCTGCACCTTCGCCAGCGCGCTGGCGGTCGGTCTGGGCAGCGGCCTCGATCTGACGGCGGCGTTTGAACAGGCGATTTCATTCACCCGCATCGCGATACTGGAAGCACCGGGCCTGGGCGGAGGCCATGGTCCGCTGGGCCATCAGTTCGTCACCGATTTCCCGGACGAGGATCGATGATTGCGGGGGTCGATGAAGCGGGCCGGGGGCCACTCGCGGGTCCGGTGGTGGCGGCGGTGGTCATCCTTCCCGATGATCACTCTATCCGGGGACTGGATGACAGCAAGAAACTGACCGCCAAGGCGCGCGCGCAGCTTGAACTGGAGATCATTGCCTGTGCGCATTTTTCGGTCGCCCAATGCTGCCAGTCCGAGATTGACGAGTTCAATATCCTGCAGGCGACGATGCTGGCGATGACGCGCGCGCTCGAGGGTCTCGCGATGGCGCCCCGGCACGTTCTGGTCGATGGCAATCGGCTACCGCGCTGGAAATATTCGGCGGAGGCGGTGATTGGCGGCGATGCGATCCATCCCTGCATTTCCGCGGCCTCGATCCTGGCCAAGGAATATCGGGACCGGCTGATGATCGCGGCGGCGGAACAATATCCGCAATATGGCTGGGAGCGGAACAAGGGCTATGGCACGGCCGAGCATCTGACGGCGCTCAGGAAATATGGCCCGACGCCGCTCCATCGCAGGAGCTTTGCGCCGGTCGCGCAAATGGAATTGCTCTAGGCTTCTGCCTCAGCCCGCTTGGGCGCGATCTTGCGGTCGGCCAGCACCCATTCGCCGCTTTCGCTTTTGACATATTTGGGCTGGCGGGTGACATTCCAGACCAGACCCATTTTCTCGAGCAGCAGCAGGACATAGCCGGCAATGTCGATTTCCCACCAAGCCATGCCCTGGAAGCTCGCGCGGGGATGCTTGTGGTGATTGTTGTGCCAGCCCTCGCCAAAGGTCAGCAGCGAGAAGATGAAGCTGTTCTTGGCCGTACCGATGCCCTTGGTGTGGCGCTGCGAGCCGACGACATGGGCATAGCTGGAGATGCCCAGCGTGATCTGAAGGACCACGAATGTCCGGAAATAGCCGCCGATCAGGATCGTGCCGATGACATGGTCCCAGCCGCCGAAGACAAGGCCCCAGACGCCGGGAAAGATGATCAGCGAGAAGATCAGCCAGTACCAGCGGGTCTTGTGCAGCCACAGCACCACCTCATTGTCGGCCAGGCCCTTGCCATAGATACTCATATCGGTGACGCAATCATCCATGAACCAGCCGAAATGCGAGTGGAACATGCCTTTCAGACGACTTGTCTTGCGGCCCCGACCATCAAGCCAGGGGCTGTGCACGTCCCCAATTTCGTCGGAATGCGCGTGGTGGCGCCGGTGATCGGCCGCCCAGCGCAATACTGAGGACTGGATCGACATTTGTGCCATTGCGCCCAGGATATATTGCATCGGCACCGACGTATCGAATGACTTGTGCGAATAATAGCGGTGAAAACCGAGCACGATGCCCAGCATCAGGATGATATAGCCGACGATGAAGGCGGACCATTCGACCCAGCCGGTGTCATAGGTGAACATCCACCAGACCGCGGCGATCGACCCGAAAATCTTGGAACCGAACACGATTGCATATTCCCGGCGCTTCTCGCGTCCGGCCTCGCCACCGACTATGACGCCGGGATGCGGACGGGGCTCATCACTTTCCTGGGCGATGCCATATTCGTGCTGATATCTGTCGCGAAAATTCCGTGCCATAATGTCTGTTGATCCCCGGCCCGTTCCATCTGGGAGTTGCTTCCTTGTCCGGTCATATAGCCCGAACGGGATTTCTTGTGAACCAAAATCACATTTGGCCGCTTTTGCAGAAAGCTCAAATATATATTCCAAACGAGTCTTTTTCGTCACACCACTAGGGATTGAGTCTGGCGTGAAAGCCCCGACTCCATATCTAGTACTGGACTCGTTTCGTTCTCCCCCGCCATGTTTCGTTAACCATTAGGATACGCCTTTAACCTATATTAACGGCCTTGACCGCCGGGCGTTTCGGACTCACCGTTGGCGCGGCTGGAAAAAGGAATAGAGGTTCATGGGGATTATCGAGCGCATTCACGCGCCCAAAGCACGCACCGCAAAGCGCACCGCGAAACAGGCTGCAGACCTGCCACTGGGGCAGATATTGAAGATGGATTGCATCGAGGCGATGGCGTCGCTGCCGGACGCATCGGTCGACATGATTTTCGCCGATCCGCCCTATAATCTGCAATTGGGCGGTGATCTCTATCGCCCCGAAGGCGGACAGGTGGATGCGGTGGATGATGCCTGGGACCATTTCGACAGCTTTGCCGCCTATGATGCTTTCACCCGCGCCTGGCTGGCGGAAGCGCGCCGCATTCTCAAGCCAGATGGTTCCTTGTGGGTCATCGGCAGCTATCACAATATCTTCCGCGTCGGCGCCTCGCTGCAGGATCTGGGCTACTGGATCCTCAATGACATCATCTGGCGCAAGGCCAATCCGATGCCGAATTTCAAGGGCACACGCTTCACCAATGCACATGAGACTTTGATCTGGGCCTCGAAATCCGAGAAATCGAAATATACGTTCAACTATCGGGCGATGAAGAATCTCAATGACGAACTGCAGATGCGCAGCGACTGGGTGATGCCAATCTGCGGCGGCCAGGAACGGCTGAAGCGCAACGGCACCAAGGCGCATCCGACGCAGAAGCCGGAAGCCTTGCTGTACCGGATCATGCTGGCGACGACCAATCCCGGCGATGTCGTGCTTGATCCCTTCTTCGGCACCGGCACCACCGGCGCGGTGGCGAAACGGCTGGGCCGGGAATGGATCGGCTGCGAGAAGGAGGACAGCTATTGCGAGGTCGCCGAACAGCGGATTGCCGAAGCGCTGCCGCTCGACGAAAGCTCGCTGAAGACCATGCAGTCCCCCAAATCGAAACCGCGGGTGGCCTTCGGGACGCTGGTCGAAACCGGTTATGTGAAACCGGGCGACGAATTGTGCAGCAAGAACCGCAAGTTCAAGGTGAAGGTGCGCGCCGACGGTTCGCTGCTCTGGGAAGGGCAGGAAGGCTCGATCCACAAGATCGGTGCGACCGTCCAGAATGCCCCCAGCTGCAACGGCTGGACCTACTGGTATTATGACGATGGCAAGAAGCTGAAGCCGATTGACGATCTGCGGCAGACCTATCTGCTCGCAACCGAACCCTGATATGGCTGCGACACTGGAAGAATTGGAAGCATGTGGAGCGGATGCCAGGCTCTATCTGAAGCCGGTCGGGCTGGTCGAAAGTCCGCAATGGCATCAGGGAAAGAATGTTCGTTTAAACAATAGCTTGATCTGGTTTTCTCAGATTGAATATCTGATTGTGGAAAGCGCAGGCCCGAACCGGAGAGGGCTGGTCAACATCACCCAGTGGCCCGAATGGTCAACGGCGCTGCCGGAGGCGCTGGCGCGGCGGGCTGCCACATTATTTGCCCATCTGACCCGCCAGCATCAACCGTTGCAGTGCGGCGAGCGGATCATCCGCTTCGACCAGCCGCATGTCATGGGCATACTCAATATCACGCCCGACAGTTTTTCCGACGGCGGCAAGCATCAGGATGACCCGGACAAGGCGGCCGAGGCCGGGCTGGCGATGGCCGCAGCGGGAGCCTCGATCCTCGATATCGGCGGCGAAAGCACCCGGCCCGGTGCCGATCCGGTCTGGGAGGGCGACGAGATCAAGAGGGTGCAGCCTGTGATCGAGCGGCTCGCCCATTGCGGCGCGGTGCTGTCGATCGACACGCGCAAGGCCGCAGTGATGGAAGCGGCGCTGGCGGCGGGCGCGCATCTGATCAACGATGTCTCGGCCTTGCTGCACGACAGGAGATCGCTCGAAGTCGCCGGTATCTCCGGCGTGCCGGTGGTGCTGATGCACGCGCCGTCGAGCGGCAGGGATCCGCACAAAAGCGAAGGCTATGGCAATATCGTCACCGACACGCTCGACTGGCTCGAGCGGCGGATCGCCGATGTCGTCGCCGCCGGTTTCGAGCGCGAGAAGATCATCGTCGACCCCGGCCTCGGCTTCGGCAAGTCGCTAGCCGACAATCTCGCGCTGATGAACAATATCGCGATGTTCCATACGCTCGGCCAGCCGCTGCTGATCGGTGCCAGCCGCAAGCGGATGATCGGGGCCCTGTCGAAGGAAGCACCGGTCGACCAGCGGCTCGGCGGCTCGATCGCCTTCGCCCATCACGCGATCGAGCAGGGCGCGCAGATCGTCCGCGTCCACGATGTGCCGGAAACGGTCCAGGCGCTGCAGGTCTGGCGCGGCATGCGCGATGCGGGGCTTACTGCGGCGGTTTGAAGCCCATGACTGCTTGACCAGCCGCAGCCTCAAAATGTGATTGGCCAAATCAAAATAGCGGGCTAGCATTGTTTGGCTTTTAAGGTGCAAGCGAGGGGGACTGCATTGACCGACCGGACCGACCAGCTTGTTCGAGAGATTGTGATCGTCGGTGGCGGTACGGCCGGCTGGATGACGGCAGCCGCGCTATCCCGCAAGCTGGCCGGAACCGATACGAGCATCCGCCTGATCGAATCGGCTGAAATCGGCACCGTCGGGGTCGGCGAAGCGACGCTGCCGCAGATTCGCGAATTTAACCGCATGCTCGGGATCGACGAAGCGGAGCTGATGGCGCGGACCAGCGCGACGATCAAGCTCGGCATCGAGTTTCGCGACTGGGGCAGGGCTGGCGACCAATATATCCATCCCTTTGGCGTCCATGGCGAGCCGATCGGTCCCGCCGATTTCCACCATTACTGGGCCAGGGAAAATGCCGACGGACAGGCCGGTGACTTTGGCAGCTATTGCCTGGCGATCACAGCGGCGCGGCAAGGCCGGTTCGACTTGCCGCCGGACAATCCTGCTTCACTTCTCAATGCCTACACCTACGCCTATCAGTTCGATGCCAGCCTGTTTGCCGCCTTTCTTGCCGACTATGCGAAAGAGCGCGGGGTTGACCGGATCGAGGGCAAGGTGGTTGCGGTGGAGCGCGTCGCGGAAAATGGCTTCATCCAATCGGTGACGCTGGCATCCGGAGAGAAGATTTCCGGCGACCTGTTCGTCGACTGTTCCGGTTTTCGCGGCCTGCTGATCGAGCAGGAACTGGCCAGCGGCTTCGATGACTGGAGCGACTGGCTGCCGTGCAATCGCGCCTTTGCGGTGCCCTGCGTCACCGTCGATCCGGTCGGTCCGTTCACCCGGTCCACGGCCCGTTCGGCCGGCTGGCAGTGGCGGATCCCGCTGCAGCACCGGGTCGGCAACGGCCTGGTCTATTGCGATCGCTATATCAGCGACCAGGACGCGGTCGATATGCTGATGGCCCATCTCGAGGGCGAAGCGATTGCCGATCCGAAGCAGCTGTTCTTCAGGACCGGCAAGCGCAAGCAACTCTGGAACCGCAACTGCATCGCGATCGGCCTGTCCGGCGGGTTTCTCGAGCCACTGGAGTCGACCAGCATCGACCTGATCCAGAGCGGCATCATGAATCTGGTCGCGCTGTTTCCCGAACGGCAGTGCGCCGCGGCCGACGTGAACGAATATAACCGGCTGATGGACCTGGAATATGAGCGCATCCGGGACTTTCTGATGCTGCATTATGTGCTGACCCAGCGCGAGGAGCCCTTCTGGCGCGACTTGCGGGAGATGGCCTGGCCGGACAGCCTGAGCGCAAAGATCGAGGCCTTCAGAAGGCGCGGACTGGTGCCGCAATATGATCACGGCCTGTTCCAGCCACCGAGCTGGCTGTCGGTCTTCATCGGCCAGAATCTGCTGCCGGAAGCCTGGGATCCGCGGGTAGAGGCGATGAGCGACGCGGAACGATCCGGTCATTTGCAGCGGATCAGGCAATCCGTCGAGAAAGATGCCAGCCAGATGCGCGAGCATCTGGCCTTTATCGACGGATATGGTGCCGGCTTTGTCGGCCCAAAGGCGCGTGCGTCATGAGCGGCGGCGAGCAGAGGGTCCGGCGCATCGCCCTGTTCGGCAGAAGCCATGAACTCTGGCCGGTCGCCGCCTTGCTGGCACAGGATCTGCCGTCCGGAATCGAACTGATCGTGGTCGAGGATGCGGAGCCGGTCGAACCCGCGGCCCTCACGATCCGGCTGGACGATCCGCTGCTGGCCCGGCTCGGGATTGGCGAGGACGATCTGCGCCGCACCAAAAGCGCGATATTTGCGCTGGGGGTGGACCTGCTGGACTGGACCGGCGACGGCAGCCGTTTCTTTCTTGCCGGGTCTGGCAGCCTACCGGCGATCGAAGATATCGCCATCCACCAGATCCTGCTGCGCGCGGCCCGGGCCTACGACCAGCCGGAGCGGCTGGCCTATCTCTATCAGCCCTTCCGCTTGCCGGCCCGGATCGCCGAGGCCGGGAAATTCGTCTTTCCGTCCGGCGATCCACGCTCGCCGCTGAGCATGGTCCGCCCGACCGTGCAGATGGATCCGGACGACTGTGCCGCGCTGTTCAGGGGCAGGATCGGGCGCAATGCGATGCAGATCGTTCAGGCGAAGCCAAAAGCGCAGCAATTTGCGCGCGAGAGCGACCGGATCAACCGGGTCGTGCTCGACAGGGATATTGTCGTCGAAGCCGATTTCTACATCGATGTGTCGGGTGCGTTGAGCGAGGCTTTGTACGGGCATGCTCCACAGGATTGGCAAACCCTTGCCGACGGGCTGGTCTTTGACCGGCTGCTTTCGGCCGAAAGGCCCGGGCTTCCGAACGGCGCGGGGCGCCCGGCTGTCGCGCGGGCGATAGTGGGCGGCTTGCTCCTCACGACGGCGCTCCGCAACAGGACCATCAGCGAGCTAATATTTGCCTCAGGCGAGATGACCGTCGAGGCAGCGCAAAAGCTGGTTGGCAGCGATGCGCCGCCTCGATCCTTCGATCCGGGCTATCTCGGGCATCCCTGGCAGGGAAATCTGGCGCGGCTGGGCGGGGCCGCAGCGCGTTTCGGTCCCTTCCTGTCGGCCGACAGGATCACCTTGCACCGGCAGGCGGTGATCCTGGCGGATCATCTGCCGGCGCGCGTGGACATGGATGTCGAAGCGAGGGAATATAACCGGCGGCATCGGACAGTGGCGGAACAGATCGGGGACTACATGCGGCTGCCCTTCGTGCTCAACCAGAGGACAGATGTGGCCTGGTCGGCGATGCGGGAGCAGCCGCTGCCGGAAAGCCTGGCCATCCGGCTGGACCAGTTTCGCAGCCGGGGCCGGCTGGTCACATTCGAAGGCGAAATATGGGACGAGCAGAGCTGGATCGATCTGCTGATCGGTTTTGGCGTCGTGCCGGAACGCCATGATCCAATGGCGCGATCGCTCGATATGGCGATAATGGCGCGGCGGCTGAAAAAACTGACCGGGGCTTTCGATCAGGCGCTTGCTTCGCTGTCGGACTAATCCGGCAGTACCATTTGCCGCGCTTCAACGGTGACAGTGCAATAATTGGTTAGAGCGCCCGGAATAAAGTGCAGTGTCACCGTTATCCTTTGATTTTGTTGGATGGCGGCAATTGGGTGGAAAGCGGACATTCGCGGGATCGCATGATCGAGGTCCGCTAGGTTTAGAAGCAGACCCGTGCCTGACGGATCAGGCAGGAAAATGAATTCCGCACAGTTTGTTGCCGTCGGGATCACGAAAATAGGCCAGTTCGATGGTGCCCATGGAGGCAGTTTCGCGCGGTCCTGGCGGAGCTTCGATCGAGGTTCCGCCAGCGGCAACGGCGGTATCGTGAAGCTGCTTCACCTGCTCCGGCGAGTCGCAGGAAAAGGCGACTGTGCTGCCGTTGGCGACGCTTGCCGGTTCGTCGTTGATCGGCTGGCTGACGATGAAGTTGGTTCCGTTGCCGTTATTGTAGATCAGACGGGTATGGCCGCTGTCGGCGATGTTCCGCGTCCCTTCCCCTGCACCCAAGGTGCCGAGCACCGTGTCGTAGAAGCGCTTGGATCGTTCAATGTCGTTCGATCCGACCATGGTGTGAAAAAGCATGCATACTCTCCTGAAGGCTGATCGACTTCCGATCGCCATTAGCGGTCTCACCTAACAGGCATGTAACCCGCAGTCACCCCCGGCCCTCGGAATGTCCGCTATTGGGGCGGAAGCGGAAGTTCCTGGAAAGCGAGCCACAAGGTCTGTTGTCGGCATTGCAGACCAAATGCATGTATTCCGGAAACGGCCCTGAACAAGCCGTACGGACGCGCGGTCACTTAATGCGCAAGGTCGACCAGCCGATTTATCAGTAACAATTAGGGTGTGACGCGAAGAAAAAAGTAACCGCTTCGTCGCTTATCCAATGCTAGTCGATGAACCTTCAAACCCTGGGCCGGTGCCCCATTGTTTCGCCGAGACGCACCGATCGCTCCGGCGCCCAGTCCTCTGAAAAGACGATCCTGTCCTGCCGAAACAGCATGACGACCGTGGAGCCGAGCAGGAATCGTCCCATCTCCTCGCCCTTTTCGAGCACGATATTCTGGTCGGTGTAGGTCCACTGCATGATCCTGGTGGCGGGCTTTGGCTTGACGACGCCGTGCCAGACCGTTGCCATGCTGCCGACGATGGTCGCGCCGACCAGAACCGTCGCGAACGTGCCATGCTCCGGGGATTCAAACACGCATATCACCCGTTCATTGCGCGCGAAGAGGTTCGGCACGCCGCGGGCAGTAGCGGGATTGACGGAAAACAGCGAGCCAGGCACGTAGGTCATGCTGACAAGCCTGCCGTCACAGGGCATATGCAGACGATGATAGTCCCTGGGTGACAGATACAGATTGGCGAAGCTGCCGTTCCGAAACTCTTCTGCCAGGGCAGAATCACCGCCAAGCAGCCCGGTCGTGATGAATAAATGGCCCTTTGCCTGCAGAATATGATGGTCATTAATGGCGCCAAGCTGACTGATCGCGCCATCCACCGGGCAGGCAAAATCTGCTGCCGTAATGGGTCGCGCGTCGGCTTTGAGCGGACGGGTGAAGAAGGCGTTGAAGCTGTTATAGCTGGCGATGTCCGGATCCAGGGCCTCGCTCATATCGACCGCATATTTGGCAACGAACCACCGTATCAGCCGGGTCGTTCGTTCGCCCTTTTCCGCTCCCGCAATGCGGCCGGCAAAGCTGGTAAGCCACCGCTTTGGCAGCACGTACTGAGACGCGACTTTCAGACGTTCGAACAATTATTGACTCGCATCAAATGCTCAATCCGCCAGTTCGACCTGCCGGACATCATAGCCGGCGCTGTTGAGATTGGCGATCAGGCCTTCCAGCTGTTCCTTGTCCTTGGCCTCGCATTCGATATCGGTGATCAGGCCCTTGGCCGGCAGGTTGGTGAACACCCGCTGGTGATAGACCTCGATGATATTGACCCCATGTTCCGCGAACTGCTTGACGACATTGTAGAGCGCGCCGGGCTGGTCGCGCAAATGCAGGCGGAGGCGAGCGAGGCGGCCCGACCGGGCGAGATCGCGCAGCAGCACATTGGCCAGCAGGCGGGTGTCGATATTGCCGCCGCAGAGGACGAGACCGACTTTTTCGCCGGCGAATTTTTCCTTGTTGCCGAGCAGGGCGGCAAGACCGGCGGCGCCCGCTCCCTCGACCACGGTTTTTTCGATCTGCAACAGCAGGCTCACCGCTGCCTCGAGCTGGGCTTCGCTGACCAGCAGGATCTCATCGACATATTGCTTGATGATCGCGGCGGTAAATTCCGAGGGATTCTGCACGGCAATGCCTTCGGCCAGCGTATCTCCGCCCGCCTCCATGGTCTTGCCATTCAGCTTCGCATACATGCTCGGGTAGAGCGCGGCCTGCACGCCGGTCAGCCTGATGCCGGGCTTGATCGCGCTGGCAGCGGTGGCCATGCCGGAAAACAGGCCGCCACCGCCGATCGGAATGATCATCCGATCCAGGTCAGGAACGGCTTCCAGCATCTCGATCGCGACCGTGCCCTGGCCGGCGGCGACATGCGGGTCGTCAAAGGCGTGAATATAGGTGAGGCCCCGTTGTCCGGACAGCAGCATGGCATGGGCATAGGCCTCGTCATAATTGCTGCCGAAAATGACAATCTCGGCGCCATGACCGCGGGTCTGCTCGACCTTCACCATCGGTGTCGTGCTCGGCATGACGATGGTAGCGGGAATATCAAGATTGCGGGCATTATAGGCAAGACCCTGGGCGTGATTGCCGGCGGAAGCGGCGATCACGCCGGCCTTGCGCTTGCTTTCGTCCATCAGCAGCAGGGCATTGAGCGCGCCGCGTTCCTTGTAAGCAGCGGTGAACTGCAAATTTTCGAACTTGAGATAGACTTCCGCGCCGCTCAGCTCGGACAAGGTGATGCTCTTCAGCGTCGGCGTATGGACGATCCGGTCCTTGATCCGGTCATGCGCGGCTTTCACATCGTCAAAATCGAAAGACGGGCGAGCTATGGTCTGGATATCATTCATATTGCCAGTGCCCCTAACGCATCTGGTCATCGAGGGAAACAATGATTATGGCCGTGACACAAGGCAGGGATTGATATGGTGAAAATAGCATTTATCGGGCTTGGCGTCATGGGCGGCCCCATGGCGGGGCATCTGGCCGCATCCGGCCACAAGCTGACCGTCTATAACCGGAGCAGGGCCAAGGCCGAAGCATGGGTTGCCAAACATGGCGGCGTCATTGCCGACAATCCTGCCGAGGCGGCGCGCGGCAATCAGATCGTGATCACCTGTGTCGGCAATGACGATGATCTCGGCTCCGTGACCATGGGACGCGATGGCGCCTTTTCGACCATGGCTGCGGGGACGCTGTTCGTCGACCACACGACCGTTTCGGCGCGGATCGCTCGGCAGCTCTCGGTGGAAGCAGAAGGTCGTGCCATTCATGTCGTCGATGCTCCCGTTTCGGGCGGACAGGCCGGAGCGGAAAAGGGCGCCTTGTCGATCATGTGCGGCGGCAGCGCGGAAGCTTTTGCCGCGGCGGAACCGATCATGTCCGCCTATGCCGCGCGGATCGTCCATGTCGGACGGACCGGAGCCGGTCAGACCACGAAAATGTGCAATCAGATCGCGATTGCGGGGGTGCTGGAGGGGCTGTCGGAGGCACTCCGCTTCGCCCAGGCGAGCCGTCTGGACTTGGACAAGGTCTATGAAGCCATATCCGGCGGTGCGGCACAAAGCTGGCAGATGGACAATCGCTGGGCGACCATGGCCAGGGACGAATTCGATTTCGGATTTGCCGTCGACTGGATGCGCAAGGACCTCGGGCTGGCAATCGAGGAAGCCCGGACCAACGGCGCGACCATACCGGTTGCCGCGCTGGTCGACCAGTTTTATGCAGAAGTGCAGGCCGCCGGCGGCGGACGCAATGACACGAGTTCATTGGTCTCCCGCCTTCCAAAAAAGAATATGAACAAGGACAAATGATATGGGCGGCTGGCTGAAGAAATATGGCTTGGCACTGGGTGCGGGCCTGGCGGGTCTCTTGCTCGTTCCTGGGGGTGCGCGGGCCGACAGCCTGATCGAGAATGTCAACGGCATGACTCTCGATCGCAAGGGCAAGGTCATCCGCTTTACCGCAATGGTCATCGATGACCAAGGCAAGGTCAAGCAGCTGCTGGATCGCCGCGACAAGCGACCGCGCGAGATCGACTTTCAGTTCGATGGCAAGGGCCGGACGCTGATCCCGGGATTTTTCGATGCGCACGGCCATGTCATCGACATGGGTTTTGGAGCGCTCACTCTGGATCTGTCCGGCACGAAATCGCTCGCCGAGGCACTCGCCAAGACGGCGCAATATGCAGCGGACAATCCCAACCGGCAATGGATCATCGGCAGTGGCTGGAACCAGGAAGTCTGGGGGCTTGGCCGCTTTCCCACCGCAGCCGAACTGGATGCTGTCGTTGCGGATCGTCCAGTCTATCTGAGCCGAGTCGATGGCCACGCCGCCTGGGTCAATGGCGCAGCGATGCAGGCTGCGGGCGTTTCTGCCGCGTCCAAGTCGCCCAGCGGCGGCAATATCGTCAAGATCGGCGGCCAGCCTTCGGGCATTTTTGTCGATGCCGCGATGGCCCTGTTCAGCGCCGCGATTCCGGCACCGCGACCCGTCGAGCGGGATCTCGCGCTGGGCAAGGCGCAGGATATACTGCTGGCCAATGGCGTGACCTCGATCGCCGACATGGGCACCACGATGCAGGATTGGCAGAGCTATCGCAGGGCAGGGGACAAGGGGCAGCTTAAAATCCGGATCATTTCCTATGCATCCGAGATCGAGAATATGGTTGCCATTGGCGGACCGGCCCCATCGCCCTGGCTCTATGATGATCATCTCAAGCTGGCGGGCGTCAAGCTCTATGTTGACGGAGCCCTGGGGTCGCGGGGGGCGCTGCTGAAACAGCCCTATGCCGACAAGCCGGATGAAAGCGGGCTGGCGATGCTGACTTCTGCCCAGCTGAAGAACAAGATGAGCCGGGCGGCGATGGACGGGTTTCAGACCGCGGTCCACGCGATTGGCGACAAGGCCAATGACGAGGTCCTGTCAGCAATCGAGGATCTGAGGGAGACGTATAAGGGAGACCGTCGCTGGCGGGTGGAGCATGCCCAAATTATCGATCCGCGGGACATCGGCCGTTTCGCCGCGACCGAAACCATCGCCTCGATGCAGCCGGTGCACCAGACGTCGGACCGGTTGATGGCGGAGGCCCGGCTGGGGGCCGCGCGTCTCGAGGGGGCCTATGCGTGGAAGTCGCTGCTCGATTCGGGGGCCCGGCTCGCGTTCGGCACCGACGTGCCGGTGGAATCCCCCAATCCCTTTCAGGGGCTTGCCGCAGCGATGACCCGCGAAGATGCCGCCGGACAGCCATTCGGCGGATGGATGCCGGCGCAACGGCTGAGCCGCGAGCAGGCCTGGCAGGCCTATACCAACGGCGCCGCCTATGCTGCGTTCGCCGAGGATAGGCTGGGCAGTCTCGAACCGGGCAAAAGGGCGGATTTCCTTATCATAGATCAGGATATCCTGCTGGCGACACCAGCGCAGATCCGGACCACGCAAGTGATGGAAACATGGATCGCCGGCCGACCGGTATTCGTCAGAAAACGGTAATCTCAGGCTAAGTGGTTTGAAATTAAGCCAAGTTGGGAAATATTTTGCAGTTTGCCGTTGTGGCGAATCACCAATTCCATTAGGGTCATTTCCAGTCGGGGCAAGAAATCAAGAATCCCGTCTAATTGCAGTGGGGCGCATGAACGTTCTTTTTTTGAACGTTTACCTTTGTAATATAATATTTTGGAGCATAATTATGAAATTTGGTAAACTGGCAGCTGGCATTGCAGCGGTATCCCTTGCGGCTGCCCCTGTAGCTGCTCAGACAGCACCCGCTGTTGAGCGTATTGCAGCAACTTCGACGTCGTCGGAAAAGCTGGAAGGCAACAATGGAATTCTGATCGCTGTTCTGGCGGCTGCTGCGGTTATCGCAGGCATCATCATCATCGCTGACGATGATGATCCAACAAGCCCCTGAGTTCCTGGTAAATAATCATCGAAAACGGGGCGATTATCGTCCCGTTTTTTTATGCACTGCTTCCCCACCGCTATCATGAATGAATGTGGTAAACCGCCTTTTCATTTTGCTTGTCGCGATGCATATTGTGCTTGTCGATTCTCTGGAATGTAACAAAAGGCCGACTTTGTGACTGCACCCGTTCGCTTTCCGCGATTCTTTGTGACGAACCCCAGTCCTTGTCCCTATTTGCCCGGAAAAAGTGAACGCAAGGTTTTTACCGAGCTGAACGGGCCCCATACCGACGAACTGAATGATGCGCTCGGCCGGATCGGCTTTCGCCGCAGCCAGAATGTTGCCTACCGGCCTAGCTGTCTGGACTGCAAGGCCTGTGTCTCGGTGCGGGTCCTGACGGATGAATTCAGGCCCAGCACCACACAGAGAAAACTGATCCGGCGCAACCGGGATCTGGTTGTCGAGGCCTGTGAGCCCTGGGCGACCGACGAACAGTATCAGCTTCTCCAGAATTATCTTGCCAAACGGCATCCCGGCGGCGGCATGGCTGAAATGGACGAGATGGACTATTCCGACATGGTCGAGCAGTCGCCGGTCAAAAGCTTCGTCATCGAATATCGCGAGCCGACCGAAGATGGCAGCAGGGGGCGGTTGGTCGGTGCCTGCCTGACCGACCAGCAGGGCGACGGACTGTCAATGATCTACAGTTTTTTCGATGCCGAGCACCAAGAGCGCGCCGGTCTCGGCAATTATATAATCATGGACCATATCCTGCGCGCCAAGACCGCCGGATTGCCTTATGTCTATCTCGGCTACTGGGTCGATGGCTCGCCACAGATGGAATATAAGGTTCGCTTTCGTCCGCTGGAGCGGCTCGGTCCCGATGGTTGGCAGAGATTCGACCCGACCGAGCTGCTCAAGCTGCAGCGGCCATGCTGATCAACCGATAGTCAGGGATCGCTTCATCAAAAAGGCCCGCCAAACACATCGGTTTGGCGGGCCTTTTTTCAAGCAATCATCGGATCAGTCATACATGCAGCGCGCCTGCTGGCAGCCCTTCAGCGGGGCAGCCTTCCAAGTCTTTTTCGGCGCCGCTTTCCAACGTTTCTTGTAGGTGGGCTTGCTGTAGACCACTTCCTCTTCGACATAGGTAGTGGTCGTGGTCGTCGTTACTGGTGCCGACTGCACGACAATGGTGGTGACCATGGGCTGCTGCCCCTGCGGATAATAATAGCCCGGGCTATAATATCCGTTCCAGCCGCTGGGATAGGTCGGATGACCCTGCGGGGGCTGCGGCCGGTAATGCTGGACTGGCGGACGGTCGGGATATCGGCCCGCATGCTGGCTATCATAACCATATTTCTTCAGCAGCTGCCGGCATCGGTCGGTGCCCTGTTCAATGGCGGCTCCGGCGACTGCACCCAGTCCACCGCCAATAAGGGAGCCGGCAAGGCGATTGCCACTGCCGGCAATCCGGTTGCCCGCCAGCGCACCGATCGCGCCGCCGACAATTGCGCCGCCGATACCGCTGCTTTTCTTGCAATGTTCGAGATAGGCCAGTTCTTCGGCACGTTCGTCGTCATATCGCGGATAGTCCGGATAGCGCGGCTGGTCATAGGAGGCGCCTTGGTCGGCCGGCGATCCCCAGTGCGGGCTCATATTGGCATCCCCGATGAACGTGCCAGAATATTCGCCTTGGTAGACCCGGCCATCGGCGTCGCGATAGGTGCCCTGCCATTCGCCCTGATAGCTGCCGTCTTCCCGATAGGCGCCGTTCCAATCGCCCTGATAGGTAGATTCCTCGCCATAGCCATGGGGCGTGGCAACGACGCGGTCATCACCGATGAATACACTCGGATCATAGCTCGCCCGTCCATCCCGATAGCCGTCGTCATAGCCCTGGTTATAGCGGTCCCAGTCGACATTATAGCGCGCGTCCTGCACCACCCCGTAACGGTCGGTGAGCACTGCATCGTCATAATAGCGCGACCAGCCATAGCCGTAATTGGGCTGGCTCAGGCCGTAATTGCCAAAATTCCCGATGAAATAGCTGGGCCGGATAAATGTGCGCGGAAGTCGGAAACCGCGATGGGGTTTGCGATAAGCCTTGTCATAGCCCATCCGGCCCCGCCGAACATGACTGCCGGCGTGATGGAAATCTTTCAAGCGCTGCATGTTGCCCATGCTCTTCATGCCCGGGACATGGCCCATATTGCCCATGCGCGGCATGGTGTTGGTCCCAGCTGCCGGACTGGCAAGGGCCGTGGACGAAGCAAAGGCGATATCCACGGATGGCGGGGTGACGCGGTCGGAAGCCGAGTCGAGGGCAGCCATCGCCGTCCCCGGTGCCACGGCCAAAATACCGGCAAGGCCAGTGAATAAAAGGGTCTTCATGGTTAACAACTCCCTTGTTCCGGACATGCAGAGAGCGTGCCCGACCGAAATCTGGTTAACGAACATTTACCATTTTTCGCGGGGTTTGACCATTAGCAGGTTGGAAAATAGAGCAGATCTGGTGATTTGTCTCGAAATGGGGCAGATGGGTAAAGAAGCTGTTAACCAATATGTTTGGCAATTGCCGCGACAAGTTTGACGATTCCGGACTCGTCAGCGGGCTGGAAACGGTCGGGCAGGGGGCTGTCGAGGTCGAGCACGGCGACCAGCTTGCCATTTTTCACGACCGGCACGACCAGTTCGCTGCGGCTTTCGGCATCGCAGGCGATATGACCGGGAAAGGCGTGGACATCGGCGACCCTTTGCACTTTACCCGTTGCCGCGGCGGTGCCGCATACGCCCGCTCCGACCGCGATCCTGATACAGGCCGTCTTGCCCTGGAAGGGCCCGAGCACCAGCTCGTTGCCGATCAGGCGATAGAAACCGGCCCAATTGAGGTCGGGAACATATTGCCAGATCAGCGCGGCGACATTGGCCATATTGGCGATCGGATCAGGTTCGCCGTCGACCAGCGCAGCAGCGGACAAGGCGAGATCAGCATAAAATTCGGCTGCGGGCTGATCCCGCTCGATGGCAATGTCCAGCATGACTAGGGCTCCTGTCCTTCTGGCTCGTTCTCACATTCCGGTTTCCGGACCGGATCATATTTGGCGAACCAGCCCATGATATTGTCAACCTTGGCGATCAGCTGGCTCGGTCGGCGGGCAATCAGGTGCGATGCGCCCGGAACCCGGACCAGCACCGTATCGACATTCTGGACCTTCAGCGCCGTGTAGAATTGTTCCGCTTCCCATGCCGGTGTGCGCCAGTCGGCCTCGCCAACCATCACCATCGTTGGCGTCTTGACATTGTTGACGATGGACAGGGGCGAGCGCCGCCAATATTCCTGCGGCTGCTCCCAGGGCTGGGCCCGGAACCAGTGGCGGCTGACGAAGCGGGCGATATCCCCGGCCAGCGCCATGCTGGTCCAGTTGATCACCGGCTTCACCGTAGCCGCAGCGGCGAAACGATCGGTTTTGCCGACCGCCCAGGCGGTCAGCACGCCGCCACCGGACCCACCGGTGATGAACAGCCGGTCCTTGCTGACATAATTTTTCGCAAGCAGGGCATCTACCACGCTCATCAGGTCGTCATGATCCTTGCCGGGATAATCCAGATCGATCAGCTGGGCAAAGGCCTCGCCATAGCCGGTCGAACCGCGGGGGTTGGCATAGACGGTGACATAGCCTTCAGCGGCATAGCGCTGGATTTCGGCCGCGAAATAGGGTCCGTACATCGTGTTCGGCCCGCCGTGGATTTCCAGGATCATCGGAAAAGATCCGTCGGGCCGGAAATCCGGTGGCAGCGCAACCCAGGCTTCAATTTCGCGGCCGTCATGGCTGGAGGCGACCTTGATCTCCTCAATCCGCGCGAGATCGAGATGGCCCAGCGCATCCTCGTTCAGCCGGGTCAGCTGTCGGCCATTGCCACTGCCGCGGGTCATTGCGACTTCGGCGGGCCGGTCGCTGCTGCCCCTCGTATAAGCGATCAGCGGGGAACTGCCGCCCGCCTTGCTGGCGACAGAAAAGCTGCCGGATGCATAGGGACGGCCAAGTGATGTGCCACCGATATCGCTGAGCAGGGTGCGGACATTGCCCGAGAGATCGATCGACACCAGAGTCAATATGCCGTCGACTTCGGTCTGCCCGATTAGCGCCCGGCTGTCCGCACGCCATGCGATCGCATCGACCGACCGGCCGAAACTGGCGGTCAGATTTTTCACGGCGCTACCGTCCGGGGCCATGACATAGACATCGGTCTGCTGATAGGATTTCAGCTGGTCGTCATAGCCGCGATAGGCGATGTATGACCCGTTGGGGGCGACCACCGGCGCGAAATCGGGCCCGTCGCGCTGGGTCAATGGGGTCAGGGTCTGGTCGGCGAGGTCGACGCGATAGATTTCGCTCTCGATCGGATCGAGTTCGGCATCCTCGGCACTATTCCCCGTCACCAGCAGTGCATCATTGCCCAGCCATTGCGGTGCATCAAAGCCATTTTCACCGCGGGTGACCTGGCGCGGCGTGCCCCCTTCGGCGCTCAAGGTAAAGATCTGCGTTTCCCCCTTCGGCAGATAGCCGGCACCGTCGAAGCGGAAGACAAGATCATCGACGATGTTGACCGGCTTGGCCCATTCTGCCCCTTCCGGGCTCTTGGGTGGCTCTGCAAAAGCGGTGCGCTCATCGGGAACCAGCATGGCAAAGGCAATGCTCTTGCCGTCGGGCGACCAGACCGGCGCGCTGGGTGACTGTTCCAGCTGGGCCAGCGAAAAGCTGATGCCCGTGTCCTGATACCGCACCCGCAGATCCGGCTTTCCGTTGGTCGAGGTCAGATAGATCAGGCGATTGCCATCCGGTGACCAGCGCACCGAGGAGCTGGATCCTTTCCCGCTGACCAGTGGTCGATGACCGCCGCTCCGCGTATCGATCTCCCACAGGTCGCTGACGACCTGGTCGGTGAACCTGTCCATCGATTTGCGGGCATAGACAATGGTGGCGCCATCGGGCGAGATTTGCGGATCGTCCGCATATTCGAGATCGAACACGCGCTCTGCGGTAAACCGGCGGGCTTCATCGCCGTCGCTGGCCAGGCCAGCTGTCGCGAAGGACGGCAGGCAAAATATTGCGAGTATATAGCGTGTTTTCATGAAAATCCCCTTTTGCAGCAAGTCCTCTTATGGACAATATGGACGCTTTGCCAACAGGAAAGCGGTGCCCACCGTCCGAGCGCCTGCAGCCGGTTGGTCAGTCGAGGCTTGGCTTGCCCCGCGTCTTCTTGATCGTCGCCTTCTTCTTCTTGCTATCGACGCGCCGCGCCTTGGCGGCTCTGCTCGGACGCGTCTTGATCCGGCGGGCATCGCGCTGATGGGCCTGCTCGACCATTTCCGCGAGCCGACGACGCGCCTCCGCGCGGTTGGCTTCGCGGGTCCGATATTCGCGCACGGTGAACACCAGTTCGCCGCCGCTGGTCATTTTGCGCCCTGCCAGTGTTTTCAGTTTGCGAAAGACATAGGGTTTCAGCCCGAGTGCGTAGACATTGACCCGCATCTGGACGGCGGTCGCGACCTTGTTGACATTCTGCCCGCCCGGTCCGCTGGCGGCAAGAAAGGTTTCGGTGATCGCGCTTTCGGGAATATCAACCATGGTACCGGTCTAGCGCCATGCTGCGCGGTGCGACAGGTCTTGTTAACGATGCCGGGCAAATGGGGTTGCAGGAGCATCATGCTGGTGCCGATTTGCAACGAAATCCTGTTTCATGAAGGAACATTCGGCCATATTCCCGGTCGAGAACGGCAGAAAGTTAATTTTTTTTCGCCGGGCCCGAGACTCCGGAAACGACTCATTTCTGCGGGTTACAGAGTCTCACGATCACCCGCGACTCGTGCTGAATCCTGCCTTAGCGAAAAATTAACCTTTTACGTTCATTCATCTTATGGTTAATAAATGATCCATCGGGTGGGCACAGGGACCGATCCGGGGAGAGTAATTTAAAAAAGGGGCTGCCTGATGCGCGTGCTGCTGATTGAAGATGAACCAACGACTGCAAAAGCCATCGAGCTGATGCTGACGACCGAAGGGTTCAACGTATATACGACCGATCTGGGGGAAGAGGGTCTCGATCTCGGCAAGCTCTATGATTATGATATCATATTGCTCGACCTCAACCTGCCGGACATGCATGGCTACGATGTTCTCAAGAAGCTGCGCGTCGCAAAAGTACAAACCCCGGTTCTCATACTTTCGGGGATCAGCGAAATGGACAGCAAAGTCCGTTCCTTTGACTTCGGTGCCGACGATTATGTCACCAAGCCCTTTCACCGCGATGAACTGGTCGCCCGTATCCACGCGGTTGTGCGCCGTTCCAAGGGGCATTCGCAGAGCGTCATCCGGACCGGCAAGCTGGCCGTGAACCTGGACGCCAAGACGGTGGAGGTAGACAGCAACCGCGTCCACCTTACCGGCAAGGAATATGCCATGCTCGAGCTGCTCTCCCTGCGCAAGGGAACGACGCTGACCAAGGAAATGTTCCTCAACCATCTATATGGCGGGATGGACGAACCCGAACTGAAGATTATCGACGTGTTCATCTGCAAGCTGCGCAAGAAGCTGGCGCTGGCCTGCGGTGGCGAAAATTATATCGAGACCGTGTGGGGCCGGGGCTATGTTCTGCGGGACATGGAAGAAGAAACCGCTCCCACGGCACAGGTTGCCTGACTAGTTCGAAATTCACTACCCAAAGCCTTGTTTCTCAGAAAAATAATGGCGGGACCTTCCGGTTCCGCCACTTTCATGTCCCGGTGTCTAGATACCAGCGCTCCGAACCCTGCAGCGCAAGAGCGGTCAGCTTGTTGGAATAATAGGCTCCGGTGTCGATGCCGATCCGGTTGCCGGCCTCGACCACCTCATCGCTGATCGTGTGGCCATAGACGATGACCTTTTCGTGAGGTTCTCCGGTCGCGAGAAACTCCTCCCGAATCCAGCGCAGGTCCTTCTTGCGCTGTTCGGAAAGGGGGACACCGGGGCGTATGCCGGCATGCACGAAGGCATAGTCGCCAATTATGATCTGGTCTTCGAACCCGGAAATGAAATCGACATGGTCCCGCGGAAACAGTGACGTGATGCGGGCTGCCAGCTGGGGGATATCGAGTTCATTATATTCCTCCTTGCTGATATCGTAGCTCAGGATGGTCTCGCGTCCGCCGATGCGATTGAAAAACCGGACCGACTTCTCGTCACCGGTGGCGGCAGCCAGATAGACCTCTTCATGATTGCCCATCAGAAAGCGGACATTGCCCAGTTTCAGCTTTAGCTGCATCACCGTGTCGATCACACCGGCACTGTCCGGCCCCCGGTCGACCAGATCGCCCAGAAAAATGATCTCGCTCTTGGCCTGATCCCGCTCGCCGTCATCCTGAATGATCTTTTCCAGCAACTGCAGCAGAAGGTCGTTGCGGCCATGAACATCACCAATGGCATAGACCCGCCGTCCCTCCGGGATGGTGGCATTGTCGATCGGGCTGGCAGGCTTTTTTTTGCGTAGGAGACGATTCAGCATGATGCCTGTAAATTTGTCCTTAGAATCGGGTGTTTCAAGGGCCGGGTTTCAATTTTGCTGGTTGCACCTAGACAGACTTGCATCTGAATGATTGCTGAAAATGTTCAGCTTTCCACCACGAAGCTCAATCCGGCCTTGTCCTCCAGGCGTTTGACCAGCTTTTTTCCCATCAGGGCGCCAGGGGTCCATACCCCGCCACCCTTCTTGATCTGGTCCTGGGCCAGGCAGAGTGCCGCCTCCGCGATCATCTTCGAGGTTGAACCATAGCCGGGGTCCTTGTCCCCCTTCACACACAGGCTGGCGGTTTCGCCATCAGCGGTTTCGCCGATAAAGACAATATCATAGCTGCCATTCTCGCGCTGTTCCCTGGTCGGGCCTTCGCCAGGCCTGGGCACGTCGTCGCCGCTGAACGGATTGGCCTTGGCGACCATTTCGGCTGCCTGCTTGCCAAGATCACCGGGGCTGGTGACAACCATTTCGTCATATCTGAAATCTTCTCCATAAGGAAAAGCGAGAAGAAAGTTGGTCCGGTGGACATTTTTCGTATTGATCGGTGCCATGATGAACGGGGCAACCCAACTGTCGATCGTCTTGTCATATTTGGGGATCAGCATATTGGGCTGATCGGCGCCCTTGAACCCGGGGGTGAGACCGAAGCTGCTGCCCAATATTTTCACCAGAGCAGGATTTTTGGCCAGGGCCTTCATGGTGGCGCCCAGGCTGGCGGCGGTGCCGCCCGAGAAGGTGCCCTCCATCGAGCGGACCCGGCAGCGGATACGGCTGGCCGGCTTGCCGAAGCGCTTCTGCATCTCTTTCTGCAACAGCAGGACGCCGAGATCGAAAGGGATGGAATCAAAGCCGCACGAAAAACAGATCTGCGCACCCGATTTTTCCGCAGCCTGCTGATGTTCGTCGATCATTGCACGCATCCAGCCGGGCTCGCCGCACAGATCGACATAGTGGGTTCCGTGCCTGACGCAGGCGGCGACCACCTCGTCGCCATATAGCTGATAGGGTCCGACCGTCGTCAGCACCACTTTGGTCCGGCTCGCCATCATGTCGATCGATGCGGGATCGTCGGAATCGGCGACCACCAGCGGTGTATCCTTGGGCGCGCCGACCAGATCGCGAACCTCTTCGAGCTTTTCGAGACTGCGGCCCGCCATCGCCCATTTTGGCGGATCATCGGACGCGGCATATTGCTGCACCATATATTCGGCGACGAGCCGCCCGGTATAGCCGGTGGAGCCATAGATGATGACGTCAAATTCGGGCGATTCGGACATTTCGGGGGCTCCTGCGGCTATTTGGGCGATATATGGCCTACAGCTTTGGCAGAGTCACACCTTTTTGCCGCATATATTTGCCGGCCCGGTCGGCATAGCTGGTCTCGCACGGTTCATTGCCTTTCAGGAACAGGAACTGGCAGGCCCCCTCATTGGCGTAGATTTTGGCAGGCAGGGGACTGGTGTTGGAAAATTCCAGCGTGACATGGCCCTCCCATTCCGGCTCGAGCGGCGTGACATTGACGATGATGCCGCAGCGGGCATAGGTCGACTTGCCGAGGCAGATCACCAGCACGTCGCGCGGGATCCGGAAATATTCGACGGTGCGGGCCAGGGCAAAGCTGTTCGGCGGAATGATGCAGCAGTCGGTCTTGCGGTCGACGAAGCTGTTCTCGGCAAAATTCTTGGGATCGACGATCGCATTGTCGACATTGGTGAATATCTTGAATTCATCCGAGACCCGGGCGTCATAGCCATAGGACGACAGGCCGTAGCTGATGCTTCCTTCCCGTTTCTGCCCCTCCACAAAAGGCTCGATCATGCCGGATTTCTGGGCTTCATTGCGGATCCAGCGGTCAGATAATATGCTCATATGGGTTTCCTGTGGGTGCTCATGGCCGCACTACGTTCCAGTTTATCGGGCCGTCAACCCCGCTGATCCGGCGCATGTCGGTGGCGCGCCACATCACCCACGGTTTTGTGGCATAGTCGGGCGGGAAAAAATTGGCCTCGAGCCAGAACGTCCGGTCGATCCCGCTGCTGATATTGTAAAGTTCCTCGAATTCGCGCGACACTTCCATGATCGCCGGCTTGCCGCTGTGGGATTCGATCTGGTTGAGGAAGGTGTTGAGTTCGCTGAGCACGAGCGCGCGACCGGGGCGGTCGCCGCAGTCGTTGTCAAAAGCCAGGCGCACCGCAGGCGGCAGCATATTTTCTGCACGCGGGACCGTGGTGACGAATATCGTCGCCTGATCGGTCGCCAGACGACATAGAGAATATTCATGAAGCGCGCCGTAGCGGATACCGGCTTGCCGGGCACCCTCGATATTGGCAGCGAAATTCCGGTCCCGTTTTTCCGCGCCTGCGGTTGCCCGTATATAGGCAAAATCGACGCCGGTCGCGCCGGCAACATGCCAGATTATCTCGCCATGGCTTTCGTCCACGGAGATGCCCTGCACCGGATATTGGTCGCGCGAGGGCGCCCAGCCGACGGCAATATTGCGCAGAACGAACGCGATGACCAGCAACACCAGGACAATCATGGCCAGGCTCAGCAATGTCTTTCTCATGTCTCGATTGGCCACCCTGGCTCCCTGATACGCAGCGGAAGAATCATTCAGTTCTTGATATGCAATACGCAGATCAAAGTGAAGAGCCGCCGGGCGGTCTTGAAGTCAACGTCGATCTTCCCTTCGAGCCGCTCGACCAGCAGTTCCGCGCCCTGATCGTGGACTCCGCGCCGGGCCATGTCGATGGTCTCGATTTCGGCGGCGCTGGCCTTGCGGATTGCCTGGTAATAGCTGTCGCAGATGGCGAAATAGTCGCGAATAGGTCGCCGGAACCGGCCAAGGGCAAGGATCAGAGTCTCCAGCGGCTCGCCATTCTCGCGGCCGATGGAAATGACCAGTCGGCCCTCCTGAACGCTGAGCCGGAGCTGGTAGGGTCCGGCGTAGCCATCCCCATGCTGTTTGAGCGGCTTGAAATAATTTTCCTCGATCAGATCAAAAATGGCAATCCGTCGTTCCTGCTCGATATCGGCGTTGCGCCACAGGATCGTGGCTTCATCGAGTTCGACGGATATGATGCGCGGATCGGACATAGCGCCCTGTTGCCGGAGCGCCGGTCTCAGGACAAGGGTTTTTGCAGCGCAGCATGCAGCAGCCTGTTGTCCACAGGACTGTCCCCGGGACTTTGGCAATTTTTTCGCGGGGACCCTTGCCCTGAATCGATTCAGGGTCAATGAAGAGCCATGGTCGAACTGATGCGTTTCCCGAATGATGAGAGTGAAGGTCAGCGCCTGCCGCGCAATGTCGAGGCAGAGGCGACGTTCCTCGGCGCGCTGCTGATAGACAATCGCGTTGCCGAGGATGTGCAGATTCGCTTGCGGCCCGAACATTTCTACGAACCGCTGCACGGCCGGATCTATGAACAGGCGTTGAAACTGCTCGACAAGAACATGGTTGTCACGCCGGTGACCCTGAAACCCTATTTCGAGTCGGACGAAGCGATGAAGGCGCTGGGCGGACCATCCTATCTCGCCAAATTGACCGGTGATGGCGCCGGCCTGATCGGCGCCCGTGATTTTGCCAATCAGATCTATGATCTGGCACTACTGCGCGAACTGGTCAGCGTCGGGCGAACGCTGGTCGAGAGCGCGCTCGATACCAGCGAGACGGTCGATCCGAAGGAGCAGATCGAGGAAGCGGAAACCGCATTATACCGGGTGTCGGAAGGCGAGGCGCAGGAAGGGGGCGTCCGGTCTTTTCTGCAGGCTTCGACCGAGGCATTGCACAATGTCGAGCGGGCCTTCAACAGCGGCGGCAAGGTCTCCGGCATTACCACCGGCCTGACCGACGTGAACGCCAAGATGGGCGGTTTGCACAAGAGCGATTTGCTCATATTGGCCGGTCGTCCGGGCATGGGCAAGACGTCGCTGGCCACCAATATCGCCTTCAACGCGGCCAATCGCTATCGTCGTGACATGGAAGACGGGATCGCGCCGGAAGATTCCCTGGGCGCGAAAACCGCCTTTTTCAGTCTTGAAATGTCGGCGGATCAGCTGGCGACGAGAATCCTGTCCGAACAGGCAGAGATCAGCTCGGAAAAATTGCGCATGGGCGCAATCAGTCGCGACGACATGCACCGGCTGGCGCTGGCTTCGCGGGAATTGCAGGATCTGCCGCTGTTTATCGACGATACGCCGGCGCTGACCATCGCCGCATTGCGGACGCGGGCGCGGCGGCTGCAGCGGCGCCAGGGGATCGGGCTGATCGTGGTCGACTATCTCCAGCTGCTGCAGGGCTCGGGCCGCGCCAATGACAATCGCGTCAACGAAATCTCGGAAATCAGCCGGGGCCTGAAGACGCTGGCAAAGGAACTGCAGGTACCGGTGATGGCGCTGTCTCAGCTCAGCCGCGCCGTGGAGAGCCGGGAAGACAAAAGACCTCAGCTTTCCGATCTGCGGGAATCCGGCTCGATCGAGCAGGATGCGGATATCGTGATGTTCATTTTCCGCGAGGAATATTATCATCTCGCGATCAAGCCCGACCAGCCGGACGGCAATTCCACACCCGAGCAGATTGCCAAATATTCCGCGTGGGAGGCCGATCACCAGAGCAAGGTCAACAAGGCGACCGTGATCGTCGCCAAGAACCGCCAGGGTTCGACCGGCAATATCAACCTCAGCTTCCTGAGCGAATTCACGAAATTCGGGGACCTCGCCTATGGTGACGGGCCGGAGGAATATTAGGCCGGCTATTCGTCGTCGCTGCACTCTGTTGCCCGGAACGGCAGCAGCACGTTAGAAAATCGGGTCGTTCGCGCCGCTGTCGTCCGCATCCGGCAAGGGAGTCACATCCTCGTGTATCCCGCATTCGGACTTGTCCCAACCCCGCCAGCGACCGGCCCGCGGATCCTCGCCGGGCAGAACCTTGGACGTGCAGGGCGCGCAGCCGACCGAGAGATAGCCTTCCGCCTCGAGCGGATGGCGCGGCAGATCATGCTGGGCGAAATAGGCTTCGAGATCGTCCTTGATCCAGTCGCCCAGAGGATTGATTTTCAGGCGGCCATCGTCAATCTCGAATCGCGGGATATTGTTGCGGGTCACCGACTGGAACGCCTTGCGCCCCGAAATCCAGCTGTTGAGACCAGACTTGGCACGAGCCAGGGGTTCAACCTTGCGGATTTCGCAGCAGCCATCCGGGTCATAGGACCAGCGCAGGCCATTTTCGTCCTTTTCCGCCAGAACCGTCGGGTCGGGCGTGACCACATTGCTGTTCTTGATCCCCAGTGTCCTGACCAGCGTGTCGCGATAGGCCAGAGTTTCCGGGAACATCTTTAGCGTGTCGACAAAGGTCACGGGGATGGTCGGGTCGACCGCTGCCACGAGGTGGAGCAGGACCGCGCTCTCGGTACCGAAGGACGAAACCACCGCGACTTCGCCCAGTTCGCGTTCGTCAAACAGGGTCTTGAGCATGGTCGACGTGTCGACTCCCTCGAAACGGCGATTCAGCGCATCGGCGTCGGCCTGGACGAAATCGGGACGGACATCGATGGTATCGATCTTGCGTGCTGCTTCACCCATGGCGGAGTCTCCAGATTGCTGTGCGTTGATCCGAGGTGGCCTGATAGACATGGTCGTAACGGTTCAATGCTTCTTCCATATGATCCCGGTTGATCGGCGAATCCGGCGCAAAGGCGTCGAAACCGCAGCGGCGCATGTAGGCCAGCTGATCGACCAGCACGTCACCGCTGGCACGCAGTTCGCCGGTATAGCCCGCCTCGCGCAGGATCTGCGCCGAGGAATAGCCGCGGCCGTCCCCGAATACCGGAAAATCGATTTCGATCAGCGACAGGCGATCGAGATAGGCCAGCAATTGCCGGGCATCTTCGCCGGCCTCGATGCGCACGGCGGTGGCGTTGGACTGGTCGAGGAAGGAATCGAGCGAAACCGCAGGCTCTTCGTGAACTTCATCATCGCGCAGACGGATCGCATCAACCATAAATGGCCTCCTTGAACTTTTCCATGCCGACACGGCGATAGGTGTCGATGAAACGCTCGCCATCCTCGCGTTGGGCAAGATAGAGATCGGTCACCGTTTCAATCGCGTCGATAACACCGTCCTCGGTGAAGCCGGGACCGGTGATCTTGGCGAGGCTGGCATCCTCCGCACCCGAACCGCCGAGCAGCAGCTGGTAATTTTCCGTGCCCTTCCGGTCGACGCCCAATATGCCGATATGGCCGGCGTGATGATGGCCGCAGGCATTGATGCAGCCGGAAATCTTGAGCTTCAGCTCGCCCAGTTCCCGCTGCCGGCCGAGATCGGCAAAGCGTTCGCTGATCTTCTGGGCCAACGGAATCGAGCGGGCGTTGGCGAGGCTGCAATAGTCGAG
>Ga0209024_1000549_pt1 | contig 58603 bp, 54 predicted proteins | sample AutmiccommunBRH5_FD_187380 | JGI IMG/M metagenome (GOLD analysis project Ga0209024, IMG submission 187380) | Deep subsurface microbial communities from Mt. Terri, Switzerland - Autotrophic microbial communities BRH/5 (SPAdes) (version 2) | ecosystem: Environmental > Aquatic > Deep subsurface >... | reverse complement strand
GAAGTCGGAAGACTATGTGCACCGCATTGGCCGTACCGGCCGTGCTGGCCGCAGTGGCGTGGCTGTTACTTTGGCCGAAGCCTGCGACATTATTAGCGTTCGCGGCATTGAGCGTTTCATCAACTCACGCATTCCTGAAGAACAGGTCGAAGGCCTGGAGCCACGCGGCAACTTCACCCAAGCCCCCCGTGGCGGCAGTAAGCCAAGTGGTGGCCGTGGTCGCTCCGGTGGTGGCGGTTACGCTGGCAACAGCGGCGGTCGTTCAGAAGGCCGCAGCTTCGGTGGCGGCGAGCGTAAATCATACGGTGACAAGCCAGCCTTTGGCGAGCGTAAATCGTACGGCGACAAGCCAGCCTTTGGTGAACGTAAGCCGTATGGCGACAAGCCAGCTTTCGGCGAGCGCAAATCGTTCGGTGACCGCAAGCCTTATGAAGCACGTGAAGAGCGCAGCTTCGGCGACCGCAAACCTTTTGTTCAGGGCGAAGAACGCAGCTTTGGTGACCGCAAGCCTTTTGGCGATCGCAAACCCTTCGGTGACAAGCCCTCATTCGGAGACCGCAAGCCTTTTGGCGAGCGCAAATCGTTTGGTGACAAGCCATCATTTGGTGACCGCAAACCCTTCGGCGATCGCAAGCCGGCTGGCTTTGCCGGCAACTCCGACGCACCCAAAAAATGGAACCGCGATGCAGAGCGCCCAAGCTTCCCACGTTCGGAAGAACGTGCACGCCCGGCATTCCGCGCTGAAGGCACTGCCCCCACGGGCCCCAAGCGTGAACACGCGTCGGGCGCCCGCAAGGAACAGGCTGCCCGCAACATGGGTGATCGTGGTGGCTTCAGCCGCCGCCGTGCTGACTAATCACTAAAAAAATAGTCCAGGGAGTAATCCCCAACAAAAACCCTCAGTTTAGCGACTGAGGGTTTTTTGTTTTTATGCGACAATTCAAACTCTTTCGAAGAATAAACCAAATCAATCAGGAATTTTTTCACAGTGCGGCCTAATTCAAAGAGCAAGTGGCTGGCGCAAGGCGCTCGACTTTCCCGTTTCATGGCAGACCGGGGCATGATTGTGTCCGTGATCTACGCGTTTTCACTGCTGGTAGGGTTGCTGGCTGTCGGTTTTGCCTGGATGTCAGATTACGCAGGGGAATGGAACAAGGAATTGTTTGCCGAACACCAATGGGTGGCCTTGCTGTTGCCCCCTGTGGTTTTCCCGATTGCACTGTGGCTGGTCAACACCATTTTCTGGGGCTCGGGTGGCAGTGGCATTCCGCAGGCCATCAAGGTGACAAAACACCCCAAGCCACGGTTGATGGAACGGCTCTTGGGGCCACGTGCCTTTCTGGGCAAACTGCTGATCACCCCATTCGTCATTGCTGCCGGTGCAGCCGCCGGGCGTGAAGGCCCCACGGTGCAAATTGGCGCAGCGTTGATGGCCTATGCCGGCCGGTTTCCCAGCATTGCAAAACTGTTTGACACGCGATCACTGATCATAGCGGGCGGCGCGGCAGGTGTGGCTGCGGCCTTCAACACCCCATTGGGCGGCTTGATGTTTGCCTTTGAAGAGTTGGGGCGGCGCAAAACCATGCGCCACACGTCTGCCTTGCTGATGGCGATTGTTCTGGCCGGTTTGGTGGCTTTGATCCTTCAGGGCAATTACTCGTATTTTGGCTATTCCAACGCCACGATTGATTGGGGGCAAGAATGGCTGGTTATTTTTTCCTTGGCCATCCTAACCGGCATTATTGGCGGCCTGTATGGTCGCAGCATGCTTATTTTGGTGTCCAGCAAAAGCATTCTTGGTAATTTGCGCAGCCGGTTTCCATATCGTTTTGCAGCTGGTTGCGGTGTGGTGCTGTCATTGATGGCGCTGGTGTTTGGCGTTGAGGTGTTTGGAGCCGGATACGAGGAAACCAAGGCGGCACTTCAAGACAGTGAAGAACTTTCCCCCATGTTCTGGTTGACCAAAATGGCGGCCACCGTAGTGTCGTTCGCCAGCGGAATTCCAGGCGGTGTTTTTTCACCCACATTGTCTATTGGCGCTGGGTTCGGTCATTTTTTCGCAAACCTGACCAACAGCGAAACTGCACCCTTGATGCTGCTCGCAATGGTGGGCGTATTGTCCGCGGTTACACACTGCCCCATCACCGCATTTGTGATTGTGCTGGAAATGGTGGACAACCATGATTTGGTAATGCCGCTTATTTTCGTATCCGCCATTTCAACGCAGGTCAGCAAACGAATTTTGCCAGCATCCATCTACCACCTGCTGGCCAACCAGATCAAGGTCAGCTTCAGCCAGCTGGAGTCAACATCGGAAAAACAGGTCACCCCCCCAACACCCGTGGAACTTGAACCAGGCACGGCGGACGAGAAAAAATGACGCCCCGCCAACCAAGGCTTTGTAGCATGCTGTGGCTTGCATGTTTGCTCGTGTTACCAAGCGTTGTTCAGGCGCAAACCCTTGAGGATGTCGTCAAAAAACTGAACGATCCCAAGCTGCACTGCGGTCACAAACCAAAGCTTGATTTGTTCGATGGGGTCATGGGTGCATTGGCCGTTCCGCACAGCACTGCGGGCGGCTTGACCCTGAAACGCAAAGACAGGCGACTTGAACTGTTGATTCATTTCGATGTCGGCTCCAGTCAGATTCCCGAGAACTGCCTGGCCCGGCTGGATGGCATTAACAGGTCAACTAAAACCAGAAAAAGTGGTCCCATTCTTATTCGATCAAGCAGCAAAAACGGGGCAAGCACCGAACTTGGTCTGGCCTTGGCCAGCCAACGACTTGAAGCAATTCATAATTATTTGAGAAATCATCGGCTTGCCAGAAAAGCTTTTGTAATTGAATTACACCCTGAAACCTCCAGCCCTCTATTTGGGGCGGCCATTGAACTGCCAAATGTGATCGAGGTTTATTCCAGCCCGGCCAATTGATCAAAACCCAAACGGTCACTGAGGCGGCTTAACAAGGTGGCCAGTTCAGCGGCAGACCGAACCTTCAGCTTGTCGAACACATTGGCACGGTGAACTTCGACTGTGCGCATGGAAATATCCAACTCAGAGGCAATTACCTTGTTCAACTTGCCCTTGGCCACCAGAAACATGACCTCACGTTCGCGCGGCGACAAGCGGGCAATTCGTTCTGACCATTGTTTTAGAACTTCCAGGTTGACCAGAAACTCCCCTGACTTTTGCAAGGCTTGCTTGACCCGCTCGACCAAACGCTGATCGGTGGTTGGCTTCTCATAGAAGTCAAACGCACCGTTTTTAACCGCTTCCACAGCGGTTGAAATATCGCCATGGCCAGTCAGGAAAATAACAGGCAAACGATCCAGACTGTAGCCCGAACGCTTTAGCCATTCAAATACCTCCAGGCCAGACATGTCGGGCATTCGCAGATCCAGTAGCAGGCACAAACCCGCATCACTGTTCACGTGCTCATCCAGCCTGTTTTTGAAACTTTCAAATGTCGCAAATCCCTGCATCGGCAAGTCCACGGTTTCGAACATCCACTTCATGCCTTCACGAAGATCGTCATCGTCGTCCAGCAGCAAAACCTGTACTTTCTTAGTTGCTTCCAACTGACTGTTCCCCTTCCACGGATTCTTTGACCGCCATCGGCAAGTCCATTGTAAAACAGGTGCCTCCGGTCGGCACCGCATCGGCTTTCAAGCGCCCGCCATGGGACTCAGCCACTGAACGACACAAACTTAACCCCAGACCCAGGCCATCGGGTTTTGTGGACACCAGCGCCTCAAACATTTTCTCGGTATTGTTCAAGCTTAAGCCAGGCCCATCATCCCGAACAGAGAATTCGAACGAATTGTCCAGCAAACGCGTGCGAATCCAGACATTGCGAATGCGTTGCGAGGCGGTAAACGCTTCAGATGCATTTTTCACCAAATTTACCAATGCTTGTTCCACCATGATTCGGTCAATGTAGAGAACGAAATCAGGGGTGCCGATATTAAAGTGCAAACGGACCTGATGCAGCATGGCTGTTGAATTGACCATGAACCGGATCGAATCAATTAAATCAGCCACACGCACATTTTCCCGGGTGGGGCGGCGCTTGCGAACCAGGTTCTGAACTGACCCAACGACCCGACCAGCCCGTTGCGCCTGATCCCGCAACTTCTCGAACAACTGGGCGTAGGTGTCTGCGTTGCCGCCACGCTGGCTCAGATTCATGCCGGCCTGCGCGTACGACACCATGGTGGCAAGCGGCTGGTTCAGTTCATGTGCAATATTGGATGCCACCTCACCAACCAATGCAAAACGGGAAGCCGACTGCAGCTTTTCACGTTGCTCGGCTATCAACGATTCGGAACGCTTGCGATCGGTGATGTCGATCACCGAACTCATCCAGCCGGTGTGCATTCCGCGCCCGTCTTTCAATGGCGCTTCCACAATCAGCACATCGATCAACTTGCCATTTTTGTGTTGGTAAACGGTTTCAAAACCTTCGCGTGGCGCATTGCCCGAAATGACATCGGCCACCAAGCGTTTGTATTCTTCTGCACTTTTGCTGGGCCAATAAGGCAGCGGTTGTGGAATGCCGAGCAACTCTTCGGGTGTGTACCCCACCATATTGCAAAACGCCGGGTTCACATAGCGAATAAAACCTTGCAAGTCCCACACGCGAAGACCCACGGCCATGGAATCCTGCATGGACTGGCGAAACAGCTTTTCTTCTTCCAGACGCGCCTCGATTTCAAGCCTGCGCCGTGAGTCATGCCACAACATCATGAAGCTGAGCAACAAAAGCAGCAGCAAAAACGCCAGGGCACCGGTGATGCCGTAATTGAACAAACGGGGTCCTTCCTGACTGCTGTTGACGCTGAGCTGGAATTGCAAACCACCTAGTTCCAGCGAGGTGGTGTGCGTGTACACACCAGCACCCGGGCTGGCCTTGACCAACCTGGACAGGGTTGCGCCACTGGCATCAAGCAACTCAACCTGATTGTCTTGCGCGAACCACCAAGGCAAGCCCTTTTCAAGCATTGAATCAAGATCAATCAGGCCCGCGGTCATTGCCTCTCCGCGCTGGGCCACGCTGACATTGGCCACGTAGTGACGCCCCTGAAACAAGAAAGGTCCCACCAAACCATTCAACCGTGAATCGAATCGTTGACGCACCGCATTGGAGACCAACTGACGAACGGCTTCAAGATCGTATTCGTCAAAGTTGTTTTCAATGTTGACCAAAGGGGTCAACTCCTGCCCTTTAAAAACAGCGACCAGCTCACCCGAGCTTTGGCCCAGTTGATTCAGGCTTGCCGCCATGCGGGGAGAGGGATAAATCAGGGAATCATTGGTCAGGGCTTGAAGCGAATTGATCAAGCCGCCCACCTGGAACTGTATGTTCTGACGAGCCCAAAGGGCATCGGCAATCAGTTTTGCCTGATTTTGATCTCGCTCATCCTGCTGGGCGTAGTACACTGCGGCGACCAGCAGGGCTATTAAAAGTGAGAACACAAGCACAGGCACACCGAAGCGTACAGCCTGCTGGCGCTTGATTTGCTTTAAATTGGGCTGATAGGGGGCGAATTCCTGCATGGCTGGATAGTGCCACGAAAAAACTGAAAGATTTCAGAGAATGTGGAAACCCACAATGGTGACAAGGACCTTACTCTGGAATTTTCAATACAAGTACACAAATCACCCACACTATGAAATCTTTGTCCACACTCGCTGTTTTGTTTGGTTTCGCACTTCTAGGCGAATCACTAACTTATGCTGCCCCGCCGATTGTCATCAAATTCAGCCATGTGGTCGATGAGAATACCCCCAAAGGGCTTGCAGCACTGGAGTTCAAACGCCTGGCCGAGGAACGGACGCGCGGACGAGTGAAAGTTCAGGTGTACCCGAACTCATCCCTTTACAAAGACCGCGAAGAACTGGAAGCACTGCAACTGGGTGCGGTTCAAATGTTGGCCCCCTCACTGGCAAAATTCGGCCAATTGGGCATGCGCGATTTCGAGGTATTTGATCTGCCCTACATTTTCCCGAATAAACAGGTGCTTAAAACGGTCACCCAAGGTGAAATTGGCCGTCAACTGCTCGCCCAACTTGAAGACAGGGGCATTCTTGGATTGGCCTACTGGGACAACGGATTCAAGGTGATGAGCGCAAACACGCCAATTCGACTGCCGGAGGACTTGAAGGGAAAACGCATGCGCATCCAGCCGTCACGGGTGCTGGAGTCACAAATGGAAGCATTGGGTGCCACACCGATACCACTGGCATTTTCTGATGTTCACACCGCACTTGAAACCGGCTTGGTGGACGGCACCGAGAATCCGCCATCCAACCTGTATTCCAAAAAAATGCATGAAGTCCAGAAATACGTGGCGGTCACCAACCACGGCTACCTGGGCTACGCAGTGATTGTGAATCGCAAGTTCTGGAACAGCTTGCCAGCTGACATTCGAACTACGCTGGAGCGTTGTATTCTGGATGCCACCCGCAAAAATGACGATGAAGCAGAAAAGCTGAATTCACAAGCATTGGCCAAGGTCAAGAAATCAGAAACAACAACGGTTGTGACCTTGAACAGTGCCGAGTTGGCAGCTTGGCGCAAAGCTCTAGAACCGGTGCATCGCAAGATGGAAAGCCGCATCAGCAAAGACCTGATCACCAGCATTCGAGAAGCCGCGTCAGCTCAGGCGGCCACCGACGCCACTCCGCGCTGATTCAGCAACATTGAATCAGCCTTCGGCGCCGCGCAATTTTTGGCGGGCCACCTCCAGAAACTGGTCCGGCTCGGGGCGAACCCGGTAGTTCGAGGTTTGATCCGAATACACGATTCGACCATGCTGGTTGATAAGCAACACGGTGGGCAGCACAGTATCTTCACCATGCCCGAACCACTTCAAGCCGAACGGCACACCGCTTTCACCCACAATGTTCAGCTTCTTGCTGGCTTTGAAGTCGGCATCCACGAAAAACGTCATGGGCACGTTGAACCGCTTGGCCAATTCCTGTGTTTTAACTTCCGGCTGTGGGCTGATCAAGGCCACTTTCACGCCGAGACGGTCCAGATCAATGTAACGCCCCGCCACTTCGCGAATCTGGGTCATGCACAGCGGGCACCAGTTGCCACGGTAAAATATCAACAGCCAGGCCGAACCCTTGAACTGCTCGCTTGAAAAAACGTCGCCATCCAGCGTCTTGAGATCGAATGCGGGCAACTTTTCTCCCTCATTCAACAAGGCGTTGTTGCGTTCACCAAGGTGGGAATACCAAAAAACATAGGCAATGCTGCCAAAGAAAATCAGGTTGCCAATGACAAGCGGCCAGGGGTCAGCCTCCATGCCGGGGTCGGTCAACACGAGGGCAATGCCCATCAGGTTGGTGGCCATCAACAAATGCAGGTTTCTCGATGTTCGCGCCCGGCGCCCCATGAACATCCACACAAACAAATAAAAGTTCGGCAGGGCCAACACAAACACACCCACCCAGCCCGCACCCAAAGGGCTGTGCCAGCTTAGGGTGGCAACATGCAACAGGCTTAAATTGATCAGAATCAGGAAAAGGACGATAAATATGGACTTGGCTTTGTTCATTCGGGAAGGTGCATGGTTGAATCGACCTCTAGTTTAAACAAAACTGACTGACTCCCTGCTTGCAAGCAAGTTTTTTTCGGCCAACCCCTTGAAATACCTCCACCTCATCCTTATTATTAGCACTCGATGACGGAGAGTGCTAACAACGCGCCCGTCAGTTCCACCAGGTAATTCTTTTTAAAGACAATTTTAGGAGTGGTATCCATGAACATTCGTCCGTTGCATGATCGCGTGATCGTGAAGCGTCTCGACAGCGAGCGCACAACAGCATCTGGCATCGTGATTCCAGAAGCCGCCGCCGAGAAGCCTGATCAAGGTGAAGTGATTGCAGTTGGCCCAGGCAAGCGCGATGACAGCGGCAAGCTGATCGCCATGGATGTAAAAGTCGGTCAACGCGTGTTGTTTGGCAAATACGCCGGTCAGGCCATCAAGGTAGACGGCAAGGAAGTGCTGGTTATGCGTGAAGAAGACATCATGGGCGTCATTGAAGCTTAATTACACAGAATTCAAGAGGAAGATTAATCATGGCAGCTAAAGAAGTATTTTTCGGCGACGACGCACGCAGCCGCATGGTGCGTGGCGTAAACATTTTGGCCAATGCAGTGAAAGTAACCTTGGGCCCACGCGGCCGCAACGTGGTACTTGAGCGCTCATTCGGCTCCCCCACCATCACCAAAGACGGTGTTTCCGTGGCCAAAGAAATCGAACTGAAAGACAAGTTCGAAAACATGGGCGCACAAATGGTGAAGGAAGTCGCTTCACGTACATCAGACAATGCTGGCGACGGTACAACAACCGCCACGGTTCTGGCACAAGCCATTGTGAAAGAAGGCATGAAGTTTGTGACCGCCGGCATGAACCCCATGGACTTGAAGCGCGGCATCGACAAGGCAGTTACAGCGGCAATCGTTGAATTGCGCACGCTGTCCAAGCCATGCGCCACCACCAAGGCGATTGCGCAGGTTGGCTCCATTTCCGCCAACAGCGATGAATCCATTGGCAACATCATTGCTGAAGCCATGGAAAAAGTGGGCAAGGAAGGCGTGATTACTGTTGAAGACGGCAAAAGCCTGGACAACGAACTGGACGTGGTTGAAGGCATGCAGTTCGACCGCGGCTACCTGAGCCCATACTTCATCAACAACCAGGAAAAGCAGGTTGTTGCTTTGGACAATCCTTTCGTGTTGTTGCACGACAAGAAAATCAGCAACATTCGTGACCTGTTGCCCACCCTGGAACAAGTTGCCAAAGCTGGCCGCCCCCTGTTGATTATCGCTGAAGACATCGAAGGCGAAGCCTTGGCTACCTTGGTGGTGAACAACATTCGCGGCATTTTGAAAACTTGTGCAGTGAAGGCACCTGGCTTCGGCGACCGCCGCAAAGCCATGCTGGAAGACATCGCCATTTTGACTGGTGGCGTTGTGATTGCTGAAGAAACCGGCATGAGCCTGGAAACTGTAACCCTGGAACACCTGGGTCAGGCCAAGCGCATTGAAATCGGCAAAGAAAACACCATCATCATCGACGGTGCTGGCGAAGGCGCCAACATTGAAGCGCGCGTGAAGCAGATTCGCGGCCAGATTGAAGAGTCTTCTTCTGACTACGACCGTGAAAAACTGCAAGAGCGCGTGGCCAAGCTGGCCGGCGGTGTTGCGGTAATCAAGGTAGGTGCTGCCACCGAAGTTGAAATGAAAGAGAAGAAAGCACGTGTTGAAGACGCCCTGCACGCCACGCGTGCTGCGGTGGAAGAAGGCATTGTGCCAGGCGGCGGCGTAGCCCTGTTGCGCGCCCGTGCCAAGATTGCCGGCTTGAAGGGTTCAAACCCCGACCAGGACGCAGGCATCAAGATTGTTCTGCGCGCCATGGAAGAGCCACTGCGCATGATTGTGACCAATGCAGGTGAGGAATCATCCGTAGTGGCCAACAACGTAATGGCCGGCGAAGGCAACTACGGTTACAACGCTGCCACTGGCGAGTATGGCGACATGGTTGACATGGGTGTTTTGGATCCAACCAAGGTAACCCGCACTGCCTTGCAAAACGCAGCTTCCATTGCTTCGTTGATGTTGACCACCGATTGCATGGTGGCCGATGCAGCCGATGACAAGCCTTCAGCACCCGACATGGGTGGTATGGGCGGCATGGGTGGTATGGGCGGCATGGGCATGTAATTGCCCCAGCCAAGCTTTACTGCTTGCAATAAAACCGCTGGCCTGGTGCAAACCACGCCAGCGGTTTTTTATTAAGCTACCTTGAATTTCTCGCATTGCGCATTCAGTTGCGAGAAGGCCCCTGTCAGCTCAAGCAGTGATTTGCGAATTTCCCCAACGCAGTTGGCATTTTCCTCTGACATGGCAGCGTACTTCTCGATCTGCCCGGAAAGATGATTTGCAGCTGAACGCTGCTCCGACAAGGAATTGGTTACTTCAGACGCCATCGCTTTCACGTCACCTGCACGCTGTTTGATGGCGCCCATCAAATCACGGGTTTGGCCCATGCGTCCCAAGCTGGAGCTAACAGTGGATGCCCAGCCGGTCATCTCGGACACCACATTTTGGGTACCCTTCTGAATGGCTCCAACCATTTGTTCAATTTCCGATGTAGATTGAGTTGTGCGTTCGGCCAATCGTCGAACCTCGTCGGCGACCACGGCGAACCCACGCCCTTGCTCACCCGCCCGCGCAGCTTCAATTGCAGCGTTCAAGGCCAACAAGTTCGTTTGCCCCGCAATTTCCTCAATCACGGAAATGATCTGGCTGATCTGATCCGATTGAGCACCCAATTCGTGAACAGTCCGGCTCAACTGTTCGGCACCATGCGCTGTTTTCTCCACGTCCTCCGATGTACGCTCAACCAATTCCAGGCCCGATTCCGACTCGGCACTCGAACCTTCCGCCGCCAGTTTGGTTTGCTCTGCAACGTCAAACAACTGCACAATGTTTGCAGACATTTCCTCAATACCGGCAGCCATTTGCGCACTGGAGCCAGACTGCGCAATTGCAGACTCATCCACCACCCCCAGCTGCTTTCGAATACTGTCCAAGGTTCCCTCTGCCGCGGTTGTTCGCAAGCGAATATCGGTAACCAACGCCAGCAAACCCACTCGCATTTGCTCAAATGCGGCAAGCACACTGTTTGAACCTATTGTTTTTGACCCGGCATCACTACCCAACAAATTGCCCGAAGCAATTTTGCTGGCCCGCTCGACCAAGGCAGTGGGCTCGGCGCCAAGGCTTTGTTTCACCGAGCGGGCATACCCCATCAAGCACAAACAAAGCAGCAACAAGGTTGTGGCCATGCCGGCGTAAAGCGTTACCAAAACCTGTTGAGTTCCGGTTTGGGTGTCTGCGATTAATCGCTCAATTGCCTCACCCTGCGTCACCAAACCCTGTTCCTCGATGGCCAAACCCGTTTTCACCACTGGGCGGTCGATACCGTTGACTGATTTGTCTAACTCACGATACTGAAATGGAATACTGGGGTCATAGGCATCCAAGGCTTTTCCATACGCCGTTGAAGCGGCAGAAAAATCGCTTTTCCATGCCTCGATGCGCTTGATCCGTTCAGGATCAGCGGCAATTGCGGGCACCGCCAACAACTCAGCTGTGGTTTGATCGAACTGCTGGATGAACTTGTTGAATTCTTTTTTGTATTTGCTTGCCGCACCCTCGCCCTCACCCCGCAGAAGGACATTTTTAAAAGACGATGCCATTTTGGTGGTGTGGTGATTGGCTTGGGCAATCAGGCGACTAACTTCGTTTTCCTGGATAATTTTAGCTGTGCCCGTCGTTTCAAGCTCGAGTAAGCCATTCATCTGAGAAGTGACCCAAACAAGACATGTCACAACGATGATCGACACGACTGCGCAAATACCCAAGGCTTTTTGAACTAAGGTGAATTGATTTTTCATGGTTATGTAAACTTTTTTAAGATGCTGACACTGCCCATGTTGTCTTTCTTACATGTCACAAACGCCCCCTAGGCAAGCGAAACACCCCATCAGGTGAGAACTTGTCCAAGACCGGCCCGGAAAAAATTTTTACTTGACCCTGCTGGCAGGCAAAACTATAATCTGCGGTTACCTAATTAACCAGCAAGTGACTTGGCTTTGTCGATTGGTCATTTGACCAATCAACCGCCGGGTTGGCTGCAACGGAGATTCTCATGAAAGAAGGCATTCACCCCAACTACCGCGAAATCCTGTTCGTGGACATGTCCAACGGCTTCAAATTCATTTGCCGCTCGACCGCTTCAACCCGCGAAAATGGCGAATTTGAAGGCAAAGAGTACCCAATGATCAAGCTGGACGTAAGTTCTGAATCACACCCCTTCTACACTGGTGCTCAGAACACAATCGTGGATACCGCAGGTCGGGTTGAGAAGTTCCGTCGCAGGTTCGATCGCTTCAAGAAGTAATTTCTTGCAACAGTGATCACGCAAAGGCAGCTCAGTAAAACTGGCTGCCTTTTGTTTTTCCGGACACAATAAGAATATGGTCATCACCGCAGCCAACAACACCCGCTTATCGCGCAGGCTTCTGTGGGGCTTGATTTTGCTCTACATTCTGCCGGGCCTGTTTGCACGTACCCCTTGGAAACCTGACGATGCCGCTGGTTTCGGGCAAAGTTTTACCCTGTCGCAACTGCCACTTTCAGAATGGGCAATGTCTTCGATTGGCGACCGTCTGTATGTTGAGGGGGGGTTGTTGTCGTCCTGGCTGGCTGGCCTGCTGGGCAAACTTGCACTGGCTATCAACGTGCCGCACAACTGGCTTGATGATGCCATGCGCCTGGGCAATGTGTTCTGGATGATTCTTGCCGGTTGGGCAATCTGGAACACCACGTACCGCCTGGCAAAACGAGTAGAGCTACAACCCGAAGACCCCCTTGGCACCGCGCCCACGCGCGTAGATTACGCGCGCGCAGTGGCCGATGCTTCTGTGCTTTGCTTTTTAGGCACACTGGGCCTGCTGGTCCGTTCCCACATGCAAGTGCCTGAAATTGCAGAACTGGCCGGCATTTCCATCATGCTGCTGGGCGCCGTGCGTGCGCTCGATCGCCCCATTGGTGCAGGGTGGATGTTGGGCGTTGGCATCTCGATTGCGTTTTTTGCCCGCGGCTGGGCGCACTGGCTGCCCTTCTTGCTCTTGTTGTTGCTTAGCTCGACCACCCACAGCTCGCTGCGGTTTGGCCTGTTGCGCCGAATGACCCGTGCCACTGCGGTGTTTGCCATTCCCTTTGCCATCTGGTTCTTCTGGCTAATGAGCCAGAAAAATGGCGAACTGTGGTGGCATGCATGGAATGAATGGAATGTGCGCCGTTTCCTGATTCTGGATCCGACAAAATCATTTGACCTGCCTGCACTGGTCGTCACCCTGAAAACATTGTCATGGTTCCTGTGGCCCGTTTTACCCATGACATGCTGGACAGTGTGGCGTTACCGCAAAGCATTGAGTGAACCGTCCATTCGCATCCCGCTTGCGGGTGCAGTGGCTGGTGTTGTGGTTTTATTGATCACCAACCCAGCTGATGAAGCGAACTACTTTCCGTTGTTGGCCCCGTTGTCGGTACTGGCTGCCATTGGACTATCAACAATGAAGCGCGGGTTGATCAGCCTGATCGACTGGTTTGCTGTGTTGTGGTTCACCTTCGCCGCGGTGTTGGTGTGGCTGGGCTGGACCGCTGCAACTTTTGGTTTCCCGGCGAAAATTGCCGCCAACTTTGAAAAACTGTCGCCGGGCTACGTACCCGATGTAATCGGCCTGGAATTGGCCTTGGCCCTGCTGGCCAGCTTTGCATGGGTGCGGCTGATCATTTGGCGAACAGCGTCAGGCAGCCGTGCGCTGTGGCGACCCATGGTGCTGTCCACAGGTGGCGTCATTTTGCTGTGGCTTTTGATGATGACCCTTTGGATCCCCAGAATCGACTACGCCAAGAGCTTTAAATCATTGGGTGAATCAATTACGCTGGCCGTAAACAACCACCAAGCAGCGGCGGGTTCGCAATGCGTGGCCGATTACAATCTGGGCTATGCGCAGCGGGCCACGCTTCAATACCATGCCAAAGTTGGTTTCGTTCGAAGCGCTCAGTTCAAGGAAGTCGCAGAATGCGAATTCCTGCTGCTACAGGACGACAAACGGCAAAACCTGAAGATCAAGGTTGACTTTGAGTCGAAAACATCCGGACACTGGAAATTGATCTGGACGGGCAATCGCAACTCCGACCGCCACGAGTTTTTCTTTTTGTACGCTCGCAGCGGGCAGTAGTTGTTAAGGTTGTGGTGAGGCCGAGGTGGCCGGGCTAGTCTTAGCCTCCGGTGCCACAATGAAATGCTCACGGTAAAAACGCAATTCGTCGATTGATTCATGAATATCAGCCAAGGCAGTGTGCTTGGTTTTTTTCAAAAACTTGCGGGCTGTGGTGGGGTTCCAGCGTTTACATAGTTCTTTCAGCGTGCTCACATCCAGGTTGCGGTAGTGAAAATACGCCTCAAGCTTGGGCATGTACTTGGCCATGAAGCGGCGATCCTGGCAAATGCTGTTGCCGCACATCGGGCTTTTGCCCGGGCCGATGTATCTGGCCAGGAACTCAACCAACAAATCTTCGGCCTGGGCTTCATCAATTGTTGATTCTTTCACGCGAGCAACAAGACCTGACTTGCCATGGGTGCTGGTGTTCCAGGCATCCATGCCAGCCAGAATTTCATCACTTTGATGAATGGCCAACACGGGCCCTTCTTCCAACACATTCAATTCACTGTCGGTGACCACCACCGCCACCTCAATAACCTTGTCATTGAAAGGATCAAGGCCAGTCATTTCCATGTCGACCCACACAAGGCGATTGTCGTCGCGGGGAATCTTGGTTTCATCGGGGGTGGAACTTGGCGTGGCTTGTGACATAATTTGGAAGTGTGCTGAAGGTTGAATCTGTCGAAGGATGTATTGTCTCACAGGCAGGTCGACTCAAATTAATTCAGGGTGGTGGCAGGAAATGGTTTTTACTGAAGTGTTTGTTATGGCGGTTGTATTAAGTGTGGCGCTTCGCCTGTATTTGGCAAGCCGCCAGGTTCGGCACATTGCCGTGAACCGCACGCAGGTGCCCGCAGAATTCAAAGAACAGATCAGCCTGCAAGACCACCAGAAAGCGGCTGACTATTCAATTGCCAAAACCCGCTTGGGCATGGTCAATGTGCTGATCGAGGCCACCATTCTGATGGGTTTTACCCTGCTGGGTGGCCTGGAATGGATTCAAAGCCACACCAGCACTGCCGCCGAGGGTATTCTGGCTGGCCTGTTGTTGATTGCAGTGGTGGGTTTGATTGGCAGTGTGCTTGACCTTCCCCTGGCTTATTACAAGCAGTTTGTACTGGAAGAGCGTTTTGGCTTTAACCGCATGAAGAAAGGCTTGTTCATCGGTGACTGGCTCAAGGGCCTGTTGGTGGGTGCGCTGATTGGTGGCCCACTGGTGTTCGCCGTGTTGTACCTGATGCGCGAGGCAGGTCAGCAATGGTGGATTTACGCCTGGGCTTTGTGGTTTGGTTTTAGCCTGCTGTTGATGTGGCTATTCCCCACGGTGATCGCGCCAATTTTCAACAAGTTCACACCGCTTGAGGACGGCGCTACACGCCAGCGTATTCTTGACCTGCTGCAACGTTGTGGATTCGATTCAAACGGCCTGTTTGTGATGGACGGCAGCAAGCGCTCCAGCCACGGCAACGCGTATTTCAGCGGCTTGGGCAAGGCAAAGCGAATTGTGTTTTTTGACACCCTGCTTTCACGCTTGAACGACGATCAAATTGAAGCGGTACTGGCCCACGAACTGGGCCACTTCAAGAAAAAACACATCGTGAAGCACCTGGCATTTTCCGGCATTGGCAGCCTGGTCATGTTCTTTGTGTTGGGTCTTTTGGCAAACACGCCCTGGTTTTATACCGAACTGGGCGTAAACCCAGACCTGGCCAATGGCGCTCAAGCCATGGCCCTGGTGTTGTTCATGATGGTACTACCCTACTTCACCTTCCCGGTTCGCCCGGTAATGTCGTGGCTTAGTCGCAAGCATGAATTTGAGGCAGATGCCTATGCAGCCCAACAAAGCGCACCTCAGCATTTGGTTAGCGCTTTGGTGAAGCTGTACCAAGACAACGCATCTACCCTGACCCCCGACCCACTGCATTCGGCGTTTTACGACAGCCACCCGCCAGCGTCCATTCGCATCAGCCGGTTGAACACTTTGCAAGGTGCACAATGAGCCAACCTCACCCCACCCACCCTGTTTCTGACTGGCTTCATGCAAGCTGCCAACACATGAGCGAGGGGCTTGCCTGGTCGCCTGACGACATTGAGATGCAACTGAACGAATTCGACAACTGGTCGGTTGAATTTGACGCCAAAGGTGAGCAAGGCCGGGTGCTGTGGCGTCAGTATTCATTCGCGAACTTTGAAGGTGTAAAACTGGCTGTACATGCAATTACGCATTTGGCCGATGATGAAAACCACCACCCTGAAGTGACCTTCAGCTACAACCGGGTAAAAGTGAAATGGAGTACGCACAGTGCCAACGGCATTACTGACAACGATTGGATTTGTGCCGCCAAACTTGATGATGCGCTGAAACACATTGGCTAATTCATCCCTTAACAAAGTGCGCCCCACTTACAAGGGCAAACAAACCGGTAACCACGGCAAGAATTCGGCCAACCCTGGTTTGCTGCAAGCCTTGGTGGTGGCCAGTTACGGGCGTCACTTTTTGGCGCGAGACTACACCGGCACCATTTGGCAGGTGTATGGCAAAGGCAAGCGGCGCGAAGTGGCAGTGGGTGATGAAATCATTATTTTGCCCAGTGGCGACATGCAAGCCTGGGTAGAAGACATTCAATCCCGCAAGAATCTGGTCTACCGTTCAGACGCACTGAAAAGCAAAATGTTTGCTGCCAACCTGGATGGTGTGTTGTTGATGCTGGCCGTCAGCCCACCCTATTCACCCGAGTTGCTGGGGCGCACGCTGACGGCCTGTAAACACGCCGATGTACCGCTGACTATTTTGTTCAACAAAGTGGACATTCTGGAAGGCGATACTGAAACGCTGGATGCCGTTGAACAGGAATTGTTTGAAATTACCTTGGGCGATGTGCCCACGCACTACATCAGTGTGACCGAGCGGCCAGATGAAACAGAAAGCTTGCTGCGCCCATTGCTGGAAGGCAAACGCACCTTGATTTTGGGGCAATCGGGCATGGGGAAATCAACACTGATCAACCTGCTCATTCCAGGCGCGCTGGCGGCCACGAATGAAATTTCAATGGCACTGAATGCGGGCAAGCACACCACCACCCACACTCAGATGCACTTTGGTGAACAGGGTTTGGAATTGATCGATTCACCTGGCTTTCAGGCCTTTGGTTTGCACCACCTTTCTGAAACCGATTTACTGAATGCGTTTTCAGACCTGCGCGATGAAGGCAACAAGTGCCGGTTTGCAAACTGCCAGCACAAACGTGAACCTGATTGCGCGGTGAAAAATGGCTTGGAAGATGGCACGTTGAGCCCGACCCGGTACGAGTTATATCAAATGTTGAAAGCCGAGCTGCAAGAGGCAAGCCAAAATTATTAACCAAAAAAACAGTTACAACACACTGCCTGGCAACCAACCCAACAACGCAAACACCAAGGCCACCACCAACCACACAACGGCGCACTTGAAAACAAGCTGACGAAACTGTTGCAAAGCCTGCACCTGCGTTTCTTCACTCAACAATTGCCCGTCTGTAGCAGCCTGGGAAGAAGGGTCGAATGCGGCCCCGCCCACCAAACCCACTGCCGTAAAAAATACTGCAGTCAACGGTGCGCGGTTTGAAAAACGGCTATGCGATTTTGCGGCACGCCAGGCCAATGCAGAATCGTCAAGTTGTGACACCAAACCCACCGTCAATGCCAGCAAACGAGCAGGAAGCCATTCCATGGCAAACAACACAAAACGTGGACTGAACGCTGCTTTCAACCAGTTGCTTTCCCATGCCTCCTGCATTGAAGGCCGCTCATGCATGAAAGCTTGCGCCTGCCAAACATCGCGCTCGCGGATCACGCTCCAGTGGGCCATCAGATAAACCACCAAGCCCATGGGCCCCGGCACCAGCAAAAACCAGAAAAACAGACTGAAATATTGCCGCAAGGCCCGTTCTGTGCCGTGGTAAATCGCGTGAAACACCAGTTCACCGGGTCGGTGAATCACAGGTTCAGTGCCATCGTATTCTTTCATCCACACCAGCAATAACTCGCGTGCGCGGAAGAAATCGCCTTGATTCAAAAATAGCTGGGCATTGGTAAACACCACTGCGAAATGCCTGAAACGCAAACCATACAACATCAGAAGAACACTGAGAAAGCCAGATGCAACGGGGGACATTACCCACAACACCTGGTACAGAAAGTAAACGCCCAGCACCCAGATCAACATCGGCGCAAGCCATTGCAAATGCGCATAACCGGGGGCACCCAAGGCCTCCAGGTTAATTTCAAGTTCGCGGTTAAAACGATCAACCCAATTGCGCGCACGCGTGAACAAACCATCGGGCAGGAAGGTTTCACACACCACAGCAATGAGCAGGGCAAGATAAGACACGCGTTCTAGGCCCTTGCGTTCAAAAAGTGATAAAGATTGCGGAGCATGGCCGCAGTGGCGCCCCAAATAAAATAATTTTTTCCATTCAAAGGCGATTCATAAGGCATGGCATAGAAGGTACGCTCACCGATCGGTGTGTGCAGGCTGCGCCGCTGGTGATTCTCGGCATTCATCAAAAACGAAAGCGGCACTTCAAATATCTCTTCTACTTCAAAGGCATCTGGCTTCAAGGCAAAACCAGGCTGCACCAGCGCCACCACTGGCGTGACCAGAAAATTGGTTGCAGTTTGATACACCGGCATGGTGCCAAGCACTTCAATGAAGTTACGCGTCAATCCCGTTTCTTCCACGGTTTCACGCAGCGCAGTTTCTATGGGGTGCCCGTCTTCGGGCTCACAACGCCCGCCGGGAAAGCTGATTTGCCCGGCGTGATCGTTCAGGTGGGCGGTGCGCATGGTCAGCAACACATAAAGGTCGTCTTCGCGCTGAACCAACGGCACCAGCACCGCGGCATCAGCAGGGTCCCGGTCTTTGAAAAAACGTTCTTCGAGCGGCTCGGGTTGCCAAGGCAAATCAGCCATGGCAAAGCGGGCTCGCAACAATTCGGCAGACCACATGGGTAAAAACGCTCCAGATTAAACAGTCAGACCGAACAGCATCAATTCAGCAAACTGCCTGCGCAGGGGCGGCGTGAATTCCATCAAGTTCAAGGCCATTTGCCGGCCGGCACCCAGCAATGGGTTGTGATTGGAAAATCCTTTCACCATCCAGTCTGTCATTTTAACCACCACCCGCCGATCAGCCACCCTCGACTTCTCAAATTCGTTCAGCGCCAGCGCCAAGCGATGTTCTTGTGCAACAGTCGCGGGGTCAACGGCACGGCAAAGCTGCATGGCGTCGCGCAAACCCAGGTTCAAACCCTGACCAGCCACAGGGTGCAATATTTGTGCAGCATTGCCAATGGCCACGCGCCTGCCCTGCACCAGTTTGTCGCGCCAGTTCATACCCAAGGGAAATGACTTTCTTGGACCAATGTGTTGAATTGAAATTCGTCGGCCAAACTGTTGTCGCAGTTCAGCGGCAAATTCGGCATCGGTACAAGTCAAACGTTTTTGAACCTGGGCCAATGGCGCACACCACACCAAAGAGTACGTGTGTTGATCCGTCGAAATGGGCAACAGGGCCAGTGGCCCGTCTGATGTAAACCGCTCAAATGCCAGGGTATTTTTTTCATCAAGCAGGCCTGGCTCTACGTTCAATACCACTTCGCTGACCAATGCCCATTGGTCGTAATCCACCACTTGGTCGCGCTCGCCAGCTTCGCCATACAAACCACCTTCTGCGTCCACGCGCAGGTTCACGGTGTATTCAGTGCCATCTTCAAGCTCAAGCACTTCCAGTGAGTCCACTGCGCTGCGGTGCGCGTACTTCACATTGGCCGGGCGGAAAATTTTCACACCCCGACGCTCAAGCGAAGCAGACAAGCAATTCACAAGATCGCCATAGCGCACCGTCCAGCCCAGTGCGCGCAAACCAAGCTCATCGGCTTTCATGCGCACCTGGCCAAACCGGGATTGTTCGGACACGTGAATGTGGTGAATTGGTGTGGCATCCGCCGGAAAACCCAGGCTGGCCAGGCGCAAGCGGGTAGCATCGGACAAAGCCAGGATTCGGGGATCGCGCGCGGAAGCCTCCAAGGGCTTGGCATCAAATATTGCAATGCGGTTGGCACGCTCACCCCAGGTGTTGGCCAACCACCCAGCGAAGGCCAAACCCACTGGGCCAGCACCCACAATGGCCACATCAAAATCGGTGTGCGAAGTCATGTTGTACTCATTTTCTACTTAGGCCGCCTTGCTGCCAGTTTTCTTCTGGGCTTTCATGGTGGCGTGAATTTCACTGACGGTTTTGGGCGCATCAGCGGTATAAACATCGCAACCTTTTTGGGTCACCAGCGCATCGTCTTCAATGCGAATGCCAATGTTTTCAAACTGTTTGGGCACGCCTTTGCCGGGGCGAATGTACAAGCCGGGTTCAATGGTCAGCACCATGCCTGCTTCAAGCTTGCGGCTGGTGTGCGGGGCCACGCCGTCTTCGGGCTTGGCTGAAGGGTCGCGGTAGCTGCCACAGTCGTGCACATCCATGCCCAGCCAGTGGCTGGTGCGGTGCATGTAAAAACGTTTGTAAGCGCCACTTTCAATGGCCTCGTTCAGGCCCATTTTCAGCAGTTTCAAATCGATCAAACCTTGAGCCAACACTTTCACAGCCGCATCGTGCGGGTCGTTGAATCGGGCACCGGGCTTGGTGGCGTTAATGGCTGCATATTGCGCGTTCAGCACTACTTCATACACGGCTTGCTGGGCTTTGCTGAACTGCCCGTTCACGGGAAAGGTGCGGGTAATGTCAGAGGCATAACAATCCAGCTCGCAACCCGCATCGATCAGCAACAAATCTCCATCACGCAATTTGGCATCGTTGGCACGGTAATGCAGCACGCAGGCATTTGCACCCGAGGCCACAATTGACCCATAGGCCGGGGCTTCAGAACCATTTTTTCGGAACTGATACAGCAACTCGGCTTCCACTTCAAATTCAAACTTCCCTGGCTGGCATACCTGCATGGCCGCAATGTGGGCGTGCGCGGAAATATTGGCTGCGCGGCGCATGATGTCGATTTCAGTTTTGTCTTTGATCAGGCGCATTTCATCAAGTGAATGGCTTAAATCCATGACTGCATGTGGTGCCGATACGCCAGCGCGGGCTTTGCCACGCAAGGTTTTCAGTACATCGGCCACGGCGGCTTCAAGACTGTCGTCTTCACCCAAACGCAAAAACACGGCAGGCTGGTTGGCCAGTGTGTCGATCAAATGTTCTTCAAGGTCTTCAATGCTGTGGGCCTCGTGCATGCCGAAGGCCGATTGCGCAGCCTTTGGACCAAAACGAAAACCTTCCCAAATTTCACGTTCTTCATTTTTGTCGCGACAAAACAGCACGGCGCGGGAATCGCCACCGGGCGGCACCACCAACGCCAAACAGGCCTCAGGTTCCGGAAAGCCGGTGAGGTAGTAAAAATAACTGTCAGAACGAAATGCGTAGTCGGCATCGCGATTGCGCATCACCTCCATGCCCGATTGCACCAGCGCCACACCGCCGCCCATTTTTTTCAAACGGCGTGCCAGTTGTTCGCGACGCTTGGCGTAAATCAGGGGGTTGTGGGTGGGGTAACTGCTCATGCTATTGCTTCCTTGCTGAATTCAAACGTTGGTTAAGTTCGTCCAAACGTTCTGGCGTGCCAATGTCCATCCAGAAACCGTCAAACAACTCACCTTGTACTTTGCCTGCTGCCATGGCTTCGCGCAACAGGGGCGCAAGTTTGGCAACATCACCAACTTCTACACTGTTGAATAACTCCGGGTGATACACCCCGATGCCTGAAAATGTGAATGCGGCCTCGCCCTGTTCTGGCTGCTTTATCAAACTGTCTTGCAACGAAAAGTCGCCTTTCAAATTGTGCGCCGGGTTAGGCACCATCACCAGGTGGGCCAACTGCCCTTGCGCCCATTCGCCTGCAATTTGCTGCGCTTTTGCAACTGGCCAATCGCAAGCCACATCACCGTTGATGACCAAAAATGGTTCCTTGCCCAGCAAATGCAAAGCCTTTCGAATGCCACCCGCAGTTTCCAGCGCGGTGGCCTCCGGTGAATAGCTTAGCTGCACACCAAGCGCAGAGCCATCACCAAAGTGGCTTTCAATTTGCTGGCCCAAATGTGCGTGGTTGATCACAATGCCGATGACACCCACCGCGGACAAGGCCTCGATGTGCCACTGAAGCAAGGGCTTGCCACCAGCAGGCAGCAATGGCTTGGGGCAGTGGTCGGTCAGGGGACGCATGCGTTCACCGCGCCCTGCCGCCAGTATCATGGCCTTCATTTAAAACGTGTACCCCACTTGTGCGGCTTTGTTCTCAAGGCGATCAAGCAACAGCAACAGGGGCTTGAAGGCAATGTACCGACCAGCCACCAGGCGCACATAACGCAACACCATGGGCAGGTCATTCAAATACTGGGCTTTGCCATCCCGGTAATTCAGGCGCGCAAAAATGCCCAGAATTTTCAAATGGCGTTGCAAACCCATGAAGTCGAATTGGCGATAAAATTCGCCGGGGTCTTCGCAGATGGGCAACCCGGCTTTGCGAGCTGCTTCCCAGTAACGCACGGTCCAGTCCAGGGTTTGGGTTTCGGGCCATTCAATGTAGGCATCGCGCAGAATGCTGACCAGGTCGTAGCTAAGCGGGCCTTTCACTGCATCCTGAAAATCAAGAATGCCAAATTGTGGTGCTGCACCGGGTTCACTGGTCAACATCAAATTGCGACTGTGGTAATCGCGGTGAACAAACACTTGGGGCTCGGCCAACGCGCTCTGAATTAACATACCCTTGATGCTTTCCAGCCAGTTGCGCTCCTGATCGGTCAACTTTGAGTTGTAATGCTTGCCCACGTACCAGTCATCAAACAGGTTCATTTCCAGCAACAACTTGTCGGCGCCATAAGCAGGCAAACCGGTGGTCTGCGTATTGGCCTGTAGCCGAACCAAATCCTGAATGGCCCGCAGGTAAAACGCGTCTTGCTGCCCTGCTTGTGCAGTTAGCCCTTGCAACATGGTGGTGTTGCCAAAATCCTGAAGCAGCAAAAAACCATCTTCCGGGTTCTGGGCCAATACCGCAGGCGCGCTGGAACCACCGCTTCGCAACAGATCGGCCACATGCACGAAAGGACGAACGTCTTCTTTGTCGGGCGGCGCGTCCATCACAATCAGGGTTCGCGCGTTATTCGCCTCGCCAACCCGGAAGTAACGCCGGAAACTTGCATCACTTGAGGCGGATTCCAGGGTTTCCAGATCAAATTCAAAACCCGACAGGCCAGCCAGCCATTTTTTCAACATTTCTTGACGCAAGGCGCTCATCAAACAGTCCAATCTCTTTAATGTGTGGATAGATGCCTATAATAGTAGGATCCTGTGGCGCTTGACTGAACCGTCATCTATTTGAGTACATACCCAGCTTGAAGAAAAGCAAAATTTCACCGCTATTGCACCAAGTGCCTGCACGCCAACGAATACTTGCCCTTGTCCTGTTTTGCATCGGCAGTACCGCTTTTGCGCAAAATGCCGAGAATCAGCCTCAAGATGCTGAGAATGCGGCGCGCTTGAAAATTGACGGCGGTCTGCTCGGCGTACGCAGCCCCATACCGGAAGACGAAGCGACCTACATTTCAGCCGACAAGCTTTATGGCAACAGTGCAGAAGAAACCTTTCTGGAAGGCAATGTTGAAGTGCGCCGCAACAAGCTGCGCCTGTTCAGTGATTCAATTAATTATTCGCCGATCACTGACAAGGCCACGGCCAAGGGCAATCTGATTATTGAGCAGGAAGGCATGGTCCTGCGGGCACCCGAAGGTTCGGTAAAACTGGGCACAGGCGAAAGCCAGATGACCCAGCCCACCTTCGAGCTAAAAGAAATCAACGGCAAAGGCCGCGCCGACAAATTGCAGTACGACGGCATTTCAACACTGACGCTTGAAAACCCCAACTACACCGTGTGCGAAGTGCCCAACCCTGGCGCAGCCGATCAAGGTGACTGGTACATTACCGCCGATTCACTTGAAATAGACCAAGCTTCCGAGGTGGGGCGGGCACGCGGTGCCAAAGTGGTGTTTCAAGACGTACCCATTTTGGGCGCACCCTACTTTTCATTCCCGACCACTGACCGGCGCAAAAGCGGGTTCCTGCCGCCTTCATTTGGTACCGTGTCCAACAGTGGGCTTGAAGTTACAGTACCGTACTACCTGAATATTGCGCCTGACAAGGACATGACGCTGTATCCGAAAGTCATTTCAGGGCGCGGCTTTCAGCTGGGTACGCAAACGCGTTACTTGACACCCAACAATGAAGGCGAACTGAAGTACGACTACCTGCCAAACGATGAAAAGACAGGCACAGACCGTTCCGCGCTGTCGCTTCTGCACAGTTTCGAGAAAGGCCCTTTTTATGCGGGCGTGAACTTCAATCAGGTTTCAGACGACAATTACTTTGTTGATTTCTCGCGCACACAGGCTGTAGCCTCCCAGCGCGTATTGGTGCAGGAAGGCTTCCTTTCCTACCGCCAGAAAAACTGGAGCGCCAATGTACGCACTGTGGCCCACCAAACCCTACAGCTTTTCAACGACGTCATTGCCGAACCTTATGACCGTTTGCCCGAAGCAACTGTAGAGCTAAGCCCCACGCGCATTGGCAATGCCAACGCCTTTGTGTCTGTTTCAGGCCAGTACACCGACTTTGCCCGCCCATCGTCTGCACCCGCACGGGTTGAAGGGTCAAGGGGGGTTACCCGCGCGCGGGTTTTCATGCCCATTCAGCGATCTGAGTTTTCGTTTACACCGGCCTTTTCGCTGCAAACCACCACTTACGATTTAAAAGGCCAAACAACCGGCATGCCTGCAGCACCGGGCAGCGTAATACCCACTGTGTCACTCGACAGCACGGTGTACTTTGACCGCAAAACCAGATTTTTCGGGCGCAACGTCAACCAAACACTTGAACCCCGCATTTTCTACCTCTATACCCCGTTCAAGGATCAATCGGATCAACCAATTTTTGACACCTCGGTCACGGATCAAAGCCTGAGCCGAATTTTTGCAGAGAACCGCTATTCCGGTCTGGACCGTGTTGGCGATGCCAACCAGCTAACACTGGCCGTGACCAGCCGATTTTATGACGACCTGACCAGCGAAGAACTGTTCAGCGTTACAGGTGGCCAACGCCTGAACCTGAATTCACCCCGGGTCATACTGCAGGGATTCGAAGCGCCCACAACCAGCGATTCCGACTTCTTCGCCAATGCCCGGGGACGAATCAGCCAGTCGGTTTTCCTGGACGCCACGTCGCAACTGAATGCCGAAAGTGGACGCCATGAACGCGGCAATGTTACGGTTAGCTATGCGCCGTCTTTGGGAAAGCAGCTGAATTTTGGCTACAGATACACCCGCGCGCAAATTGACCAGTTCGACATTTCCGGCCAATGGCCAATTTCCGATCGCTGGAGTGGCGTGGGTCGTCTAAACTATTCCATGCTGGACAACCGACTGATTGAAGGCGTGGCCGGCCTGGAATACAGCGAGGGTTGCTGGGCGGTGCGGGTTATTGCACAACGCTTTGCCACCGCGCCGCAACTGGAAACAAGTTCGCTGTTTGTTCAACTTGAACTCACTGGATTGGGTCGACTGGGTTCCAACCCGGCAGACCTGTTGTCGAGAAAGGTACCCGGGTACACGCCTTTCTCCTCCTCTCAAGCCACCCGATAAGTTATGACAATGAAGCACATTCAATACTGGTTATTTGCAATCACGGCCTTCTCAGTTCTTGGAATTGCCCAGGCACAAGGCATGAAGGCACCCTCGGCCAACCCGCCAGCAGGCAAGCTCAGTTCTGAACTGGGCGGAAGCGGCGCATCCGGCAAATCCACCATTGACGGCATTGTGGCAGTGGTGAACACAGACATCATCACGCGAAGTGAACTGAACCGCCAGGTGGCCCTGATTGAACGCCAAATGAGCAGGCGCGGCGCACCCTTGCCCGACCGAATTGAACTTCGCAAACAAGTTCTGGACCGCATGGTCATGGACCGCGCCCAACTTCAAAAAGCGGAAGAACTTGGAATCCGGATTGACGACACGCAAATTGAAGCTGCGATGGCACGTGTTGCGGACCAGAACGGGCTGCCACTTGAGGACTTTCTCGCCCGCTTGCAGGAAGAAGGCGTTTCACCCGCGCGCTTTCGCGAAGAAGTACGTAGCGAAATTACCTTGGGCAGGCTGCGTGAACGCGAGGTTGAAGCACGCATTCAGGTATCTGACGCTGAAATTCAAAATTACCTGGCCGCTCGCACAAAAAGTGGTGCCACTGCAAACAAGCCTGAAGTGAACTGGATCCAACTGCTGGTGAAAGCCCCCAACGACGCAAGTGGCAACGCCTTAAGCCAAGCCCGCAGCAAGGCCGAGGCAATCGAAAAAGAGCTGAAAGAAGGCAAATCGGTTGAAGACATCTTGAAAACCAAGCCCGAGCTGGCAATCGAAGGCACAGGGCAAATGGGCTGGTCAGGCTACGACGCTGTACCGAGCCTGTTCAATGAATTTTTGTCCAAAAGCCAGGCAAACGCAGTGCAAACCGTGCGCAGCCCCAATGGCTTTCACGTGTTGAAAGTACTTGGCCGCCGCGAAGGTGCAGCCGCCCTGGACAACACCCCTGTCACACAAACCCGCGCCCGTCATATTCTGATTCGCCCCGGCCCCGACATCACGGAAGCAGAAGCCAAGCGCCGCCTGAATTTCGCACTGGAACAACTGCGCGGAGGCGCAGCCACATTTGACACATTGGCCAAACGGTACTCCCAAGACGGTTCAGCTGCCAAGGGTGGCGATTTGGGCTGGCTGTACCCTGGCGACACCGTGCCGGAATTCGAGCGTGAAATGAACCAGCTTGCGACAGGCAATGTCAGCCCTGTGTTTCAAAGTCGTTTTGGTTTTCACATCATTCAAGTGGTTGAACGCCGCCAGCAGGCAGCTTCTGAGGAGCGCCAGCGCCAGGCAGCACGCCAAGCCATTCGTGCCAGCAAATCCGAAGAAAGTTATCAGGAATGGCTGCGCCAGTTGCGCGACGCCACCTTCATCGAAATTCGCCTTTAATTTCAAGGCATGAACCACGACACACTTCCACCGCTCCTGATTACCAGCGGAGAACCCGCTGGGATCGGCCCGGAGTTGTGTGCCTTGCTGGCGGAAAGCGATACCGCCAGCAAGTTGCAACGCCCCTTGGTGATCCTCGGCGACGCCGACTTGCTGAACCAACGCGCAGCCCAAGCAGGCATTTCACCCGCATGGCAACGCATTGACACACTTGCACAGGCCCAAGCAGCCAACCCAGCCTATTACCTGCTACACCGTGCACTGCATGCCCCTTGCGCCACAGGCCAGCCCAGCCCAGCCAATGCGCCCTATGTAATCGACCTGCTGAATACCGCCTGCGATGCCTGCCTGGGCAAGAAAGCCGCAGCCATGGTAACCGCGCCCATCCAGAAATCGGCCATCAGCCCTTTCTGGCCAGGCTTCATGGGCCACACCGAATATTTGGCACAACGTTGCGGCCAGAATGACGTGGTCATGATGCTGGTCGGTGGCAACATGAAAGTGGCGCTGGCAACAACCCACCTGCCCCTGTCGCAGGTGCCCGGTGCCATCACGGTTGAATCATTAAACCGAACCTTGCGCATCATGCTCCATGACCTGGCACTGTACTGGAATTTAAACAAACCCAGAATTCTGGTCACAGGTCTGAATCCGCACGCAGGAGAATCTGGCGACTTGGGCACCGAGGAAATCAACACCATCACACCGGTGATCAAATCCCTTCAAGCGGAGGGTCACGATGTACAAGGCCCCTACCCCGCCGACACGTTGTTTCAGCCAAAGTACCTTGAAGCTGCTGATGCCGTGCTGGCCATGTTTCATGATCAAGGTTTGCCCGTGCTGAAACATGCCAGTTTTGGCCAGGGTGTGAACATTTCACTGGGCCTGCCGATTGTTCGAACATCCGTAGACCACGGCACCGCGCTCGACCTTGCAGGCACCCGAAACATGGAAGTGGGAAGTTTGATGCAAGCCATTGAATGCGCACACCGCATGGACCTTTGCCGCAGGAAAGCGCAATGAAACACCAAGCCAGAAAACGATTCGGCCAACACTTTTTGACCGACCAAAGTGTATTGTCCAACCTGATTGGCGAAATGCGCCCCCGCCCCGATGACACACTGGTTGAAATCGGCCCTGGCCTGGGTGCGCTCACATTCTGGTTGCTCAAGGCCGTAAAACACCTTCAGGTCGTTGAAATTGACCGCGACTTGGCGGAAAAACTGCGCACTGGTGCCTGGAAAAACCAGTTGACCGTGCATGAAGTGGATGTGTTGAAGTTTGATTTCAGGCAAATTCAGGCACCGTTTCGCGTGGTCGGCAACCTGCCCTACAACATTTCATCGCCCATTTTGTTTGCACTGCTGGAAGTGGCCGATCAAGTAACAGACCAGCACTTCATGCTGCAAAAGGAAGTCATCGACCGCATGGTGGCCGCGCCAAAAACCAGCGATTACGGGCGGCTGTCTGTGATGCTGCAAGCCTACTACGACATGGATCATCTGTTTGACGTGCCGCCTGAATGTTTTGATCCGCCACCCCGCGTGATGTCAGCGATTGTGCGCATGGTGCCCAAGCCAGCAGATGAACGGGCCAACATTCCGCACGCCGTATTCAGCAAAGTTGTAAGCACCGCTTTTTCACAGCGCCGGAAAATGCTGCGCAACACCTGGGCCGACGTGGTGCCCGAAGCCCTTGCCCAGAATGCCGGAATTGCCTTGACTGCCCGCGCCGAAGAAATTGCGCCGTCACAGTTTGTGCATGTGGCGCAAATGCTTGCCCGGTTGCAGCCGCAAGAACCACCCAGCCATTAAATGGTCAGAAAGTGAATGCTTGCACCTGCCCATTCATCGCCCAGCAAATTCACCAATTTGTTTTTAAAAGCCACCGGGTCGCCCGTCGTATAAAACCGGACCCGATCCAGAAGGTCAGCGGCAGGCTCTTTGCACCACAGCAAACCTTCTGACTCAAGGCGAGACTTTAATTGCTTGGCCACTGGCATGCCGGTTTCAATCACAGCAACACCGGGTCCGGCCAAATCAGAAATGATGTCGGCCACAAACGGATAATGCGTACAGCCCAGCACAATCACATCGGCTTTTTTCTGAATCAAACCTGCCACAACTGGATTGAGCAGTGCTTCAATATCAGCACGGGGAAGTGGTGATTTTTCGATCAACTCCACCAGTCCGGGGCATGGCTGCGCAATGACTTTGGCCAAGGGGTCAAAACGCTCAACAAGGGTTTTGAAACGTTCGCTGGCCACCGTGTTGGTGGTCGCCAAAATACCCACCACACCCGTGCGCGTCATCATGCTGGCGGGCTTTACCGCGGGTTCAATGCCCACAATGGGCCAATGGGCGTGCACAGCGCGCGCCTGGTTAGCGCCAGCCGCTGTGGCCGTGTTGCAGGCCATGACCATGGCTTTGCACCCTTGATTGCGCAGCCAGTTGGACACCGTCAAAACCCGGTCTGTAATTTCATGCTGAGGTTTGTCGCCGTACGGCAGGTAACGCTCATCGGCCACAAAATCAAACTGCTCCATCGGCAAGTGTCCAAGCAAAGCTTTCAACACCGACAAACCACCTACACCAGAATCGAATACACCGACGTGTTTCATTGACTGCTCAAGCAAACAAACCGCAGTGCCGGGGCCGCTGGAATCGGGGTCAGGTTTTGTAGTACCTTGTGGGTGTGTCACAGGATCCCTTTCATGAAATTTGAACATTTGGTGCAAATCAACGACCCGAACTTGCCAGGCGTGGACTGGTTAACACGGCAACAGCTTTGGCTAGGCCTTGTGGCACGCGCGTGGAAACCCACCCGGTTTGTGCTGGGCCTTGAAGACGCACAAATTACCGAATCCCGCCAACTGGGCAATGTCACCACACTATACCGTGTACTGGACTACGGGCCTTTCAAGATTGAAGACACGATCGAGTTGCACGAAGAAGACCGCACAGAAACACGAATTGTAGCCAATGAATTCTGTGGCGACAGCACTTTGACGATCTCCATTGAAGAACCTGAAGAAGGTGAATTGTGGCTGCGTTTTGAATACAAGGTCAGCGATGCGCCCAACACGGGCGATGTGCCTGGTGCATCGTCCACAGACGTGGAAGAAGTCCGCAAACAAGCCTACCGGGCAGCAGACATTGATACCGTCCGGATGATTCGGGAACTGGCCATGGCCATGCCGCAGCAAATGCCCGAACCTCGAAAAGACCACTGATTTACTTCAGCGATTTACTTTAGCGTACAGGCACCCATGTAAATTTGACCTGACCTGTTGCCACTCCTGCAATAGGCCAGCACTGGTTTTTCTGCTGCGTCAAGAATGCGCTTGAAATCTTCGAGCAACGTTTCTGACGGTGGCTGGCCAACTTCCATGGGCAAATAGTGAATTGACAACCCAAGGCTTTTTGCCTTCGCTTCAATTTCGGCATGAAGCAGGTGCCCGCCCACCTCGTGGTCGGGACGGTTGTTCACAATTGTTTTGAAGCCCAATTCTGCAATCGCTTCCAGATCGTCTGGACTGATTTGGCCGCACACTGCGACATCTTCGCTCAATTGCCTGATACTCATTCAACAATTCCTTCGTACATAATTACTGATAAGACAGTTCTTTGGCCTTGCCCCAGAACACCTTGTAAGAAAAAGCAGTGTACCCGAGGATTGCTGGCAAAGTGATGACCACGCCCACGAGAATAATTTTCAATGCCTCGGGCGACGAAGCCGCCTCCCAGACAGTCAACTGATTCAACACCACGTACGGATACTGGCTGTAGGCCAAGCCCGCAAAGGCCAACACCATAACCCCCGCTGTAAGCGCAAACACCATCCAGCCATAACCGGCATCAACAATGCGCTGGCTCGACAACACATGGTGCGTGCCCCAAAGGCATGCCGCCGTGGCAATCGGAATGGGTGCCAGCGCCACAATGTTCGGAAAGCTGAACCACTTGTTGAAAATTTCGGGTACCACCAACGGGGTCATGGCCGAAATAAAGGCGATGGATGCCAGCATGGGCCAAAAGCTGATTCGCCCCCAACGGCAAGCCTTGTGAATCAAATCGCCTTCGGTTTTCATGATCAGCCAGCCACTGGCCAGCAATGTGTACGCAAACGGCAATGTAACGGCCACACCCAGGTTAAACACCATTTGTGACCAGTGGTTTGAAAAACCGGTGATGTAGCTGCCCAGCATCCAGCCCTGCGACACAGACGTAATCAAGGAACCAATGAAGAAAATATTGTTCCAGAGCCGCTTGTAAGCCACTTCAACCTTGACGCGGAAATCAAACGCCACGCCACGCATAACCAAACCGATCAGCATGAATGTGACCGGCAAATACAATGCAGTCAGTACCACGCCATGCGCCTTGGGAAACGCGATCAACAACACGCCCACGCCCAACACCAGCCAGGTTTCATTGGCATCCCAGAAAGGGCCGATGGAATTGATCATGGTGTCTTTCTCATCGTCTGTGGCGTGGGGCAACAGCAAACCCACACCCAAGTCATACCCGTCCAACACCACGTAAATAAGCAGCGACAAACCCATCACGCCCATGAACAACAGTGGCAGAAATTCATTGAAAGTCATGGCCTGCGCTCCTTTCTGGTTTACTGTTCACGGCGAATGCGATCGGTTGGAGAAGTGCTTGGCGGCACGCCACCCCAATTCACCTTCTTGGATGACCCAAGGCCGCCCAGCAACATGTACCGCAGCACCCACACATACGAAATAATCAAAGCGATGTACATCACCATGTACAACAACACCGTGAAAGCCACCATTTGCGGCGGGTGCTGCGCCACCACATCGGCCGTGCCCAATATGCCGTACACAACGTAGGGTTGGCGACCAATTTCAGTGACCCACCAACCAGCCACGGTGGCGATCCAGCCCGAGAACATCATGAACATCAGGGTGGTCAGCAACACGCGGTGCATTTTGTTCTCCAGCACAGGCCCGCCTTTGCGGAAAGCCAGCACGCTGGCCCACGACACCAGCAACATCAGCACGCCCATGCCCACCATCACGCGAAACGAATAGAACACAGGGCCCACTGGCGGGTGTGAATTCAGAAATTCATTGAGCCCCTTGATTTCGCCATTGAAATCGTGGGTCAAAATAAAACTGGCCATTTTGGGAATACCAATTTCAAAATGATTGGTGCGTGCCTCGCCATCCGGAACTGCAAACAGCAACAATGGCGCACCCTTCTCGGTGTGCCACACCCCTTCCATGGCGGCTACTTTGGCGGGTTGGTGTTTCAGGGTGTTCAGGCCGTGCAGGTCGCCCACAAAAATTTGAATCGGGATCAACGCGGCTGCGCCATAAATTCCCAGCTTCAGCATCGGCCTGGTGAAGGGCTTTTCACACTTGCGCAGAATTTGCAATGCGCTGCCACCGGCAATCACGAAAAACACGGTCAAACCGCTGGCCAGCAACATGTGGGTAAAGCGGTACGGGAAAGACGGGTTCCAGATGATTTCCAGCCAGTTGGTGGCGTGCATTTGCCCATCGATAATTTCAAACCCTTGCGGGGTTTGCATCCAGCTGTTCAACACCAATATCCAAAAGGCCGACAGGGTGGTACCAAACGCAACCAGGAAAGTGGCCAGCAAATGCACTTTCGGCGACACACGCTGCTTGCCAAACAACATCACGCCCAGAAAAGTTGCTTCAAGGAAAAACGCTGTCAATACTTCATAGCCCAACAGTGGCCCGGAAATATTCCCAGTTTTTTCCATGAAGCCAGGCCAGTTTGTTCCGAACTGAAAACTCATGGTGATACCGGACACCACCCCCATGGCGAAGGTCAGCGCAAAGATTTTTGTCCAGAAATAATGGGCTTGCTCCCATTCGGTTTTGCCGGTGCGCACATGTTGCAAACGCAGGTAAAACATGACCCAGCCAAGACCGATGGTGATCGTCGGAAAAAGAATGTGGAAGGTGATATTGGCTGCAAATTGAATTCGGGCAAGATCAAGCGACGTGAAATCCATGCAGCACCCCATCTAAGCTTCAATTGGTCTACCCACACACAATGACAAAAGGACTGAACCTTTTCATGACCATAATTAGGTAAAAGCAGTCTGTCAAATTGGTTTGCTTAATGAACCACACTTAAACACGTACAATGCGCCATCCATTGCCCAAGGACTTGCAGTTTGATCAATCGCCCCATGTTTTTCCTATTGGCCGCGCTGGCCGCCTTCGCCCCCTTGGCGATCGACCTGTATTTGCCAAGCCTCAGCGCGATTGGAACGGAACTGCAAGCCACCTCGGGCCGCGTGCAACAAACAGTGACCGTGTTTCTGGCAGGCTTTGCCATGGGCATGCTGTTTTACGGCCCGCTTTCAGACCGCTTTGGCCGCAGGCGCATGATCTTTGCCGGCACCAGCGTGTTTGTGCTTGCCAGTGTGGCCTGCATGTGGGCCCAAAGCATTGAACAATTGCTGCTATTTCGGCTGATTCAGGCCTTCGGAGGCGGGGCTGCCGCCGTTATTTCGCGCGCTGTGGTGCGCGATCTGTTTGGCGAAACCGATTCATCACGTGTCATGGCGATGATTGCCATGGTGACATCGCTGGCCCCCATGATCGCCCCACTTCTGGGTGCCTACATTCTGGAACTGGGAAGCTGGCGCTACGAATTTCTGGCCCTGGCCCTGTTTGGCGTGGCTTGCAGCGTTGCTGCGTACATGCTGCTACCGGAAACCTTGAGCACCGGGCGCTCCCAAACCTCGATTTCCATGGCGTTCAGGGGTTACTGGGCAGTCCTGAAACAAGCCAACGCACGCCTGCTGATTGTTGCGGGCGGGGCGCATTTTGCAGCCATGTTTGCCTACATCACCGGCACACCGTTTGTTTACATTGAATTTTTCGGGCTTGGCGAGAAAACCTATGCCTTACTGTTTGGTTCAAATATTTTGAGTTTGATCTGCTTTGGCTACCTTTCAACCCGGCTTGTTGGTCGCCTGGGTACCACTGCATTGGTCAAAACCGGGTCGCTTCTGGGCCTTGCCGGTGCGGTATTGGTGTTTGCAAGTGCATTCAATGGCACCGACCACGCATGGAATCTTGGGCTGATGGTGCTGGGCTTTCTGGTGTGCGTAGGTTCACTGGGGTTTGTGGCACCCAACACCACGGCCCAACTGCTGGCCCAACACCCCAGAAATGCAGGGGCTGCGTCAGCACTGTACGGCTGCGCACAATTTGGTTTGGGAGGACTGGCCAGCTGGGTGGTTTCGCTGGTGCACGATGACACGGCCTTTCCCATGGCGGCCACCGTACTTGGCTTTGCTGCGCTTGCCTGCTGGGCCAGCCAACAATTGAAACGCTGAACTTTTCATTGTAAGCACAAATTTATTGCCATGGTGTTTAACTACAGGCAAAAATGGCTGAGAAATTGGACTTTTTGGTCCCTTTACGGTATGTTGTGTCACGAATTTATTCCGTCCAACAACCCAATCAAACAATTTTGCACAGCCATATGGCCGACACAAAAGCCCAAAGTGGCGAGAACCAGCCCGACGTGGATTGGCTTGAGAGCCAATACAATGTTCGCTCTTATTTGACCGACCACCCCAAAACCTTTGCACGCTGGGCCGAACAGTCCCGGTACGCACGTTTTGACCTGGATGGTTTCTGGAATCAGTATTTCGGCGAATCGGAAGCAGAAACCGTGGACGTCATTCCCGGCAAACCCGGTAAACCACTGTTGATTTTTATCCACGGTGGCTACTGGCGTTCGCTGGACAAATACGACTTCACGTTTTTGGCCAAGCCCTATGTGGCGCGCGGCTATTCCGTGGCCTTGCTGAATTACGGCCTGATCCCCCGCGTCACCATCGAAGACAGCGTGCGCCAAACCCTGCGCGGCATTGAATGGCTGTATCGTCAAGCCGACCGTTTCGGTTTCGACGCCAACCAGATCGTGGTCTGCGGTCACTCGGCGGGCGGGCATCTGGGTGTCATGAGCGCATTGGCCTTTTGGCCACTGTGGGCTTCTGACCTGCCCCAAGACCTGGTGAAATCCGTGATTGCCATTTCCGGCATTTACGACCTTAGCCCCTTGGTGCACACCCCTTTCATCCAGAAAGACCTGAAACTGAACCAGAAACGCACCCGCATGGTAAGCCCGGCACTGATGCCCAAGCCCACCATTCCCGTGCACCTGGCATTTGGCACCAAGGAAACGGATGCATTCAAGGAACAGAGTGCTTACCTGGCATCGCACTGGGGATTAAACCCACCCTTGCAAGTAAATGCAGATCACTTCAGCATTTGCGACAGCATTGCAGACCCCAACAGCGAACTGTTCATGCTGATCCAGAACCAGCTTTTACTACCTTCACATTAAAAAACTGAATGGGTTATCCCCCCATGTTCGGTAAACTGCTTTTCAGGCTGGTGTCGTATAACTAAGCTGTACACACCAGCCTGGAGGCAAACATGCCCCTTACAATCGCCTACACCAACGCCGTAAATTCTGCGAGTCGACGTTACCCGGACGGCCAAAGCCTGATGCGCAAGAAAACCCTGCGCCAAACGGCCCGGCAATTCAAAGTGGGTAGTCAGGTCCTGATGGACTTCAAACCCGCCACAGTGATTGCCTACAACATTGCAGAGTTTGGCCGCTGGATTTCAACCAGCCACCCGGTTCTGGTTCGCCTTCAAACAGGCGAACTGCTTTACTGCCGCCTGGCCGACCTGCAAATTGCTGAAAACCCGGGCATGCAAGCACACTGAAGCTGTCTATAATTCGGGAATGAACTCATCTTCCCCGACACCAAACACCATCGGCTTTATCGGCCTTGGCAACATGGGTTCCGCCATGGCGGGCCATCTCTGCAACGCAGGCTACACGGTGCTTGCATGGGCGCGAAACGCGTCTACCTTTCAAGCACTTGCCGATATTCCATTGAAGCAGCAACCCAGCATTGAAGCGCTTTGCGCGGGCACCCGCTTGATTGCCTTGAATGTAACCAACACAGCCGATGTGCTATCGCTGCTGTTTCGTGAAAATGGCATTGCCGAATGCGCACAACCGGGTACCATCATTGTGGATTTCAGCACCATTGACGCAGCAGCGGTGGCTGAAATTGCGCGAGAGTTGAAACCCCGCGGGATTGACTACATTGATTGCCCGGTTTCGGGCGGTGCCGCAGGTGCGCGTGCCGCAACGCTAAGCATGATGGCGGGTGGCGATTTGGCTGCATTCCAACAGATCGAATCCATGTTGAAGCATTTGGGTAAAACCATTCGCCATGTCGGCCCTTCCGGGGCAGGCCAAGCCATTAAAGCGGCCAATCAAATGGCGTTGTGCATTCAGTTGGTGGGCATTGCCGAAGCCATGAATTACGCGCTGGCACAAGGTGCCGATTTGGCCATTGTGCTTGAACTGCTGCAAGCCGGTTTACCCGCCAGCCGTGTACTGGACTGGGCTGGCCCACACATGGTGAACGGGTTTACCGACCCGGTTTCAATTGAAGCGCATTTGCATGCGAAGGACGTGCGCATGGTGGCTGATGCGGCGCGTAAGCAGGGTTTGCATTTGCCGCTGCTGTTCAAAACGGCGGAATTGCTGGATGAACTGGTGGCCGAGGGGCCGAAGAGTCAAGACACCTCAAGGGTGTTTCAGGTGGTTCGCAAGCATCTGCGGGGCCAATAACAAGCAGGGCCGGTGCCCTTAAGGGCAGAAGTCGTCCCGACATCTTTTTGGAGGGGCGGTTTCAGGCAAGGCGAGGTTCAGCTTGGGGCCAACAGATTTTCCGTCGCAACAGGCACTGCGCTCTGATCAAACGAAGCACACCCCATCACGACCTCAGATATCGTACGCATCGCCGCCACCCAACACGCGGTCAATCAGCTTCGGCGTCAACATGGGTGCAAACACCCCAATGAACTCATACATCAGCGTGCGCATGAACACACCCTGCCGCAAGGCAATGCGCGTGGTGTTGCGGCCAAACAGGTGATCCACTGGCACTGCCATCAAACCCTTGTCCTTCAAGGCATCAAACGCAACCTCGGCAATTATGCCCACCCCCAGCCCCAAACCCACATAGGTTTTAATCACATCGGCGTCAATTGCCTCCAACACCAAATCGATGCTTACTCCAGCCTTTTGAAATGCCGCGTCAATTTTCTTGCGCCCCGCAAAGTGGGTTTCATAGGTGATTACCGGCATTTGATCAAAATCGGCCAGTGCAATTTGCCGCCCGCCGTCAACAAAAGGCATCAACAAAGGCGACCCTGTGGGTGCCACTGCAATGTGGCCCCAGTCATAACAGGGAAAAGTCACCAAATCAGGTTCATCGGCCAAAGCCTCGGTGGCCACTGCCAAATCGGCCTGGTCTTTGCGCACCCACTGGGCCAGCTGCTCGGGTGTGCCCTGCAACAAAATCAGCTTCACCTTCGGGAATTTCTTGCGGAAAGCTGCCACAGCCTGCGGCAACACATAGCGTGCTTGCGTGTGGGTTACCGCCACGGTCAACTGTCCGCTTTCACGCGCCGCGAATTCTTCGCCCACGCGCTTGATGTTCTCAAGCTCGGCCAACACCCTTTCGCAAGCTTGGTAAACCAGCTCGCCCGGCGGGGTTAAACCCTTGATGCGCTTGCCATGGCGCTTGAAAATTTGAAAGCCCAACTCCTCTTCAAACTCAATAATCGCCTTGGAAACACCAGGTTGAGAAGTAAACAGCGCCTTGGCCGCATCGGTCAGGCTGAAATCATGGCGAACCGCTTCCCGAACGAACCTGAGCTGGTGCAAATTCATAAAAACCCTTTATTCCACAGAGGAATATATAAATGGAAATATTGTCGTTTGAATTATAAGGCGAGACGCCTACAATTCAAGTCCCGAAAAACCATTTTTATCGAGCTTTCACGTGCCTTTCGACATTGATTTAGTCTACGTATTGTCTGGCCTGGCGGTCGGCCTTCTGGTCGGCCTGACCGGCGTGGGTGGCGGCTCGCTGATGACGCCCTTGCTGACCGTGATGTTTGGCATACCCGCCACCACGGCAGTGGGCACTGATTTGGCTTTTGCTGCAATTACCAAAGGCGCAGGCACCTTGGTACACCGCCTGCGCAACACCGTGAACTGGAAAATTGTGGGCCTGGCTTGCTTGGGAAGTGTGCCAGCCTCGCTGATTACCATTGCAATTTTGCATGGCATGGACATTCAAAACGCAGGAAAAGGCAGCCCCATCGATGTGTTCATTCGCTGGTCCATTTCCATTTGCGTGATGCTGACTGTGGGCGTGCTGATTTTCAAAACAAAAATTGTGCATTGGTTGCAAAACCACCCACAGGCCCAATTGCAAGACAAAACACGTACCATTGCCACCGTGGTTGCATTTGCCGTTATCGGCATGCTGGTTACCGTGTCATCGATTGGTGCAGGCGCAATCGGTGCCATGGTGTTGATCATTCTGTACCCGCACCTCAAGGCCTCTGAAATTGCCGGCACCGACATTGCCTATGCAGTGCCACTCACGGCCGTTGCAGCATTCGGGCACTTCAGTTTGGGAACTGTAGATTTTGGTTTGTTAGGCGCCCTGCTGCTGGGTTCAATCCCCGGCATCACAGTGGGCAGTTATTTAAGTCGCGCAGTGCCTGAAAGGTTTTTGCGCGGGGTATTGGCCACGACCCTCACCGCCGTGGCCGCAAAATTGGTGATGTAAATGTACAAATACGACGACTATGACCACGCCCTTGTACGCGAACGCGTGGCCCAGTTTCGCAACCAGACCGAGCGCTTCCTGAAAGGCGAGCTGACGGACGAAGAATTCCGCCCACTGCGTTTGCAGAATGGCCTGTACATTCAGCGCCATGCGCCCATGCTGCGCGTGGCTATTCCCTACGGTTTGCTGGGTGCGAAACAATTGCACAGGCTTGCCGACATTGCAGCCAAATACGACCGCAACTACGCACACTTCACCACGCGCCAGAATATTCAATACAACTGGCCCGCACTGGAAAACATTCCCGAAATTCTGGCCGAGCTGGCCGAAGTTGAAATGCACGCCATTCAAACCAGCGGCAACTGCATTCGCAACACCACCAGCGACCCGTTTGCGGGCATTGCGAAAGACGAATTCGTTGACCCTCGCCCATTTTGCGAACTAATCCGCCAGTGGAGCACCTTCCACCCCGAATTCGCACACCTGCCCCGCAAGTTCAAAATTGCAGTCAACGGTGCTGCCGTGGACCGTGCTGCCGTGCAAGTGCACGACATTGGCGTGAACTTGACGCGCAACGCAGCCGGTGAAGTGGTGGCGCAAGTGTTGGCGGGTGGTGGCTTGGGCCGTACACCCGTGATAGGTTCTGTGATCAAGAACGACCTGCCCTGGCAAGAACTGCTGACCTACATTGAAGCGGTAATGCGCGTGTACAACCGCTATGGCCGCCGCGACAACCTGTACAAAGCCCGCATCAAAATTCTGGTGCGCGCGATTGGCCCTGAAGAATTTGCCAAGCAGGTTGAAGAAGAGTGGCAGCACATCAAGGGTGGTGTGTCGGTGATTCCCCAGAAAGAATTTGACCGGGTTTCATCCTTTTTCACAGCCCCGGCTTACGATCAATTCAGTGCTGAACAAGTGGCCACCATTGCCGAGCAAAACCGTGGTCTGCGCGCCAAGCATGTGGGCTTCGATCGCTGGTTGACACGCAACGCACGCGAACACCGCCAACCCGGTTACGTGGCCATCAGCATTTCACTGAAGCGTCCAGGCATTGCCCCCGGCGATGCAAACACCGCTGAAATGCACCTGATCGCGGATTTGGCTGAGCAGTATTCATTCGGTGAACTGCGTGTGACGCACGAGCAAAACTTTGTGTTGTCCGATGTGGCCGAACAGGATTTGTTCGAGCTGTGGAGCACCCTGAAAGAACACAACCTGGCCATGCCCAATATTGGCTTGGTAAGCGACATGATTGCCTGCCCCGGCGGCGATTTCTGTTCACTGGCCAATGCCAAATCCATTCCAATTGCCTTGGGCATTCAGGAAGCTGTGGACAATCTGGATTACCAGTTTGACCTGGGCGACCTTAGCCTGAACATTTCAGGTTGTATCAATTCTTGCGGACACCACCACATTGGCAACATTGGCATTTTGGGTGTCGATAAAAACGGCGAAGAGTGGTACCAGGTTACCTTGGGCGGCCGCCAAGGCAACGATGCCTCCATCGGCAAGGTGATTGGTAAATCGTTCTACGCCGAAGACGTACCCGGTGTGGTTGTGAAGTTGCTGGAAGTGTATGTGCGCGAGCGCCATGGAGATGAATTGTTCATCGACACACTCGACCGCATTGGCGCTGACCCATTCAAAGACCATGTTTACGCCAACAAGGAGGCTGCATAAATGAACCAAATCATTTCCAAGCCATTGAACGGCGACGCGGTCATTGTTGCGGATGAATTCTTCATTGTGGAAGTGGGCTCAGCAGAGGCACCCGTGGCAGTGCCCATTGAAGGCAAAGTGCTGGTGCACCTGTCTGTTTGGGAAGCCAACAAAGCTGAACTTTCAGCACGTGCGCAAACTGGCGATTTGGGTGTTTACCTGAACCCGGAAGACAACCCCGAGCAACTGCGGGGCGATGTGAATGTGCTGAAGCTGATTGCATTCAACTTCCCCGTGTTCAAGTATGGCCAGGGGTATTCAGGCGCGGTATTGCTGCGCACACGCTATGGCTTCACCGGCGAAATTCGGGCCTTTGGCGATGTGTGGCGCGACCAGTTTTTCCTGTTGGCCCGCTGCGGTTTCACGCAGTTTGACATCAAGGAAGGCAAGTCACTGGATGACGCATTGAATGCATTTTCTGACTTCACCATTCCTTACCAAACCAGTGCCGATGGTTCCCTGCCAGTGTTCAACCGCAGGACCGCAGCAGGAACATGAGCGCAGTGAATACTTCAGCACAGTCCCGCTTCCACAGCGTAGAAACAGCACCGGAAAACAGTGCAGTACAAGAACAAGCCATCGCCGTGTTTCGTGGCCCGCACCAGCCTGCCACCGACATTGCGGCCAAAGTGCAGGCACTGGAAACCTTGCTGACTGGAGCTGCTGCTGAATTCGATTCAATCGCACTGGCCAGCAGTTTGGCGGCCGAAGACAATGTGCTGTTTGATGTCATCGCGCGCCTGAAACTGAACATTCGCGTGTTCAGCCTGAACACAGGCCGCCTGCACCAGCAAACCCTGGATGTAGCCCCTGCCTTGCAAACCAAATATGGTCAAACCGTACAGTGGTTTGAACCACAGGCTGAGGCTGTTGAAACTTATGTGAACACCAAGGGCCGCGATGCTTTTTATGAAAGCACGGCCCTGCGCAAAGAATGCTGCGGTATTCGCAAGGTGGAACCCTTGGCCCGTGCACTGAAAGGTGCAAAAGCATGGGTAACCGGGCAACGCCAGGCGCAAGCTGCAACGCGCGCAGAACTACCCGTGCGGGAATTCGACGTTGACCGCGGCATTGAAAAATTCAACCCGCTGGCCAACTGGAGCGAGGCCGATGTGTGGACCTATGTTCGCCAGTTTGATGTACCCGTGAACAAGCTGCACTTCGAAGGTTTTCCTTCGATTGGCTGTGAGCCCTGCACCCGCGCAATCACCATTGGTGAAGACATTCGCGCAGGCCGCTGGTGGTGGGAAGACCCAACCAGCAAGGAATGCGGTTTGCACAACGCCAATTTGAAAAAATAAGTTAAAGAAACAAGCTGAACCAATACAACGAGAGAAATCATGAGCACGCAAGTGAGCACACCAATACACACCATGTCCCACCTGGATTGGCTGGAAGCAGAAGCCATCTACATCATGCGCGAAGTGGCGGCCGAATGCGCACGCCCCGCCATGCTGTTCTCGGGCGGCAAAGATTCCATCGTCATGCTGCGCCTGGCTGAAAAAGCATTTCGCCCTGGCAAGTTTCCATTTCCTTTGGTGCACATCGACACCGAGCACAACTTCCCGGAAGTGATCGAGTTTCGTGACTGGAAAGCCAAGCAACTGGGCGAGGAATTGATTGTGCGTTCACTGGAAGGCTCAATCAAAAAAGGCACCATTCGCCTGCCCCACCCCGAAGCCTCACGCAACGCGTTCCAGAGCGTGACCTTGCTGGAAACACAAGAAGAATTCGGCTTTGATGCGCTGATGGGCGGCGCCCGCCGCGATGAAGAAAAAGCGCGCGCGAAAGAACGCATTTTCAGTTTCCGCGACGGCTTTGGCCAATGGGACCCAAAAAGCCAGCGCCCCGAACTTTGGGACCTGTACAACACCCGCGTACACCCCGGCGAACACATGCGCGTGTTCCCCATTTCCAACTGGACTGAACTGGATGTGTGGCAATACATTGAGCGTGAGAAGCTGGAACTGCCCAACATTTACTACGCCCATGAACGCGAAATTATTGAACGCAATGGCCTGTTGGTACCAGTTACAGAAATGACCCAACCCAAAGCCGGTGAAACCGTAACCACCCGCACTGTGCGTTTTCGCACGGTGGGCGACATTACCTGCACCTGCCCTGTGGCCAGCACGGCAGCGAACCCGATTGAAATTATTGCTGAAACCGCGGTAACTGATATTACCGAACGCGGCGCAACCCGCATGGACGATCAAACTTCCGAGGCCTCCATGGAGCGCCGCAAGAAAGAAGGTTATTTCTGATCCATGCACACCAACACCGAGACGAACACCATGAACGCAATTAACGAAGCCCTGAAACTGAGTACCCAAGACCACGGCGTGCTGCGCTTCATCACCGCTGGTTCTGTTGACGACGGAAAGTCCACACTGATCGGTCGCCTGCTATTCGACAGCAAAGGTATTTTTGCCGACCAGCTGGCCGCCATTTCCAAGGCAAAAAACAAGCGCACCGCAGGCGATGCCATCGACTTTTCACTGTTGACCGACGGCCTTGAAGCCGAACGCGAGCAAGGCATTACCATCGACGTGGCCTACCGCTACTTCGCCACGCCAGCGCGCAAATTCATTGTGGCCGACACGCCGGGCCATGAACAGTACACCCGCAACATGGTGACTGGTGCGTCCACAGCCGACGTAGCCATTGTGCTGGTCGACGTGACCCGCGTTACATTTGAGCAAGGTGCATACGGCCTGAAAGCCAGCCTGCTGGCCCAAACCAAACGCCACAGCGCCATTGCCGGCAAGCTGGGCATTCCAGCCATTTTGTTTGCAGTGAACAAAATGGACCTGGTTGATTTCGACCAGGCCAAATTCATTGCCACTGAAAAAGCCGTGCGTGAACTGGCTGTCACCGTGGGCGTTCAAGAAGCCTTGGTGCTTCCAATTTCAGCCCTTACCGGCGACAACGTGGTGACCGCCAGCCCGAAAACACCCTGGTACACCGGCCAGCCATTGCTGCCCATTCTTGAAAACATTCCCAGCCGCGCCGACCGCGCAGAAGCTGCTCACAAAGTGGGTTTCCGCTTCCCGGTGCAATTGGTGGCGCGCCACGATGGTCACAAAGCCGACGACTTCCGCGGCTACATGGGCCGTGTGGAGGGTGGCAGCGTGAAGGTTGGTGACACAGTTGTTGTGCATCCTTCTGGCCAAAGCGCGGTAGTGCAGCGTATTGTGTTTTTGAACGACGATTTGCCCGAGGCCCACCTGGGCCAGTGCGTCACACTGGTGCTGGACCGCGATGTAGACGTGTCCCGTGGCGACCAAATTGTAAGCGTTGGCGACACGGTGAACCACACCCCCGTGAAAGCATTGACGGCAGACATTTGCTGGCTGGACAATGAACCATTGAACCCTGCACGCAAGTACTGGATCAAGCAAACCACCCGCCAAACACAAGCGAAGATCAAAGCGGTGAATTTGGTACTCGACATTCACACCCTGCTGCATGGCGAAAGCACCAAAACGGTGCAAATGAACGACATCGCGCAGATCGAATTGGTGCTGGCCCAGCCCATCGTGGCGGATTTGTACACAGAATGCCGTGCAACAGGCAGTTTTATCCTGATTGACAGCGCCACCAACCAAACCGTGGCAGCTGGCATGATCGTTGCAAAGAACTAAGCTACGACCCTTCACCCGGTTGTTGGTTGCTTGTTCTTAAATAGGGACTTTTGAGATGGGACGCGTTGTATTGATTGGAGCAGGACCTGGAGCGGAGGATTTAATCACCGTTCGTGGCCTGAAGCTGTTGATGCAGGCAGACTGCGTGTTTTACGATGCGCTGGTCAGTCCCTCTCTTCTTTCAGAAGCCCACCCCAATGCAAAACTTGTTGCTGTTGGAAAACGCTGCGGCAAGAAGTCCACTGCCCAACACTTCATCAACAAACAGCTTGTTGAGGCTGCAGAACAATTCAAATTGGTAGTACGCCTAAAGGGCGGCGACCCCATGGTGTTTGGCCGTGCCGATGAAGAAATTACTGCCCTGAAAACTGCCGGCCACAGTGTTGAAGTGGTGCCCGGCGTTACCGCTGCACTGGCAGCGGCAAGCAGCCTGCAAGCCTCGCTCACCTTGCGTGGCGTTGCCCGCAGCCTGACACTGACCACCCCTTCCGTGGGTGCCGATGAAGTACCCAGCACAGAACTGTTCACCGGCACGGAGAACGACACCGTGGCCGTGTACATGGGCCTGCGCCAAGCCGGCCCTTGGGCCGCTGCCTTGCTTGAAAAAGGCCGCAACCCCGGCACACCCGTTATTTTGTGTGAAAGCGTTTCCTTGCCCAGCGAAAAATTCACGCCGTTGAACCTGGGCAAACTGCCTTCGTTTTCTGCAGAACAACTGACCGATGGCCCCTGCCTTATCCTGATTGGCAAAGCGCTAAGCAAAGCCTGTGCGGAACTGCAGCACCAAGCAGCAAATCAAATTCATTTGCACCAATCGGTCCACGCGGCCTGAACTTAAATACCCGGGAAACTACTCAATGTGGAAACCGTGCCCAAGCGCACAGCCCCACCTTGACATCCACCCAGTTTCACCGAGTTCACAATGCCCGTTTCATCCCGGATTGCCCAAAAAGGGCAACAAACCGAATCCTTTGAGTCATCCTACCGCTCCGAAACTTCGTTCAAAAACTTCTCGGCTTTCCTCAATCGACCATTGACCGTTTACAGCCGAAATCCCAATCAATATGCCCAATTTTCCCTGGTGGAAATACTCAAACACATTGATTTGAACAAGGCCATATTGAAAGGATCCACGGTAAAACACTGGAGAAGCGACAAACCACCAGCCGACATTGATCTGCAGCTTTCTTGCAGCAATTCGATTGATAAAAGCGACCTTGCCCGCAGCCTCCTTGAATTTCTGAACTCACGTAGCAATCGCGCGATCAGAAACAGCCAGGACATCAAGGAAAAAGTATGGTTTTCCAAGGTTAAACATCATTTGAGCGACGCATGGGTCAGGCTGATCTTCAACGTGGGATACCCTCGACAAAATGCCAGCACCCTTGACCTCAACTTCACCAACTACCGGGGCATCGCACACGATGCCATACATGCATCCCCGGCGATTCAATTTGATTGGACTCAACGCAAAGCATTCAACGTTGGTTCATGGCACCCCCATCTGGTCGAATGCCTTCAAAAAAACCATCTGCTGTGGTTCAACCCAGACATCGATGAAGGACTGGGTCGCCTGAGCTATCGATTGAGCAAATCACCCAACGCCACCCTGCTACAACCCGCTCTCGTTGATCACTTCTTTGAACAGGCCACCCACACAAACATCTGCAACATCTACATGCGCGTGCTGATGAACGAATATCCGCGAAGCACGCTAAACGGAGAGGAAAAAACAATACTTTGGGAACCCATCATCAGCGCTGCGGGAGAAGGCAACCAGGAAGTTCTGCGAAACGACGTGTTGGCCTGGTGCAAATTCAATACGCTGAAACAATTGCGCACCGCCCTTCACCAGCCCGACACGCAAGCGATTGTTCTGGATCAACTAACAAATGCCTGTCAGGTCGGCCTGAACTTCAAAACCGCCGTCAAAGAACTTTTGATGTCCAACGAAGAACTCATCGAACCATTAAGGCCATTGATCAGCAAAGCCTTGGGCGCATCGCTGGTGCAGGGCGAATTGCTGTTTAACATGCTTGACCATTGGGATCAGATTCAAGATGTGCCCGAGCATGAACTACAAACCGTATTTTCCGATTGCTTAAAATCGCTTGTGCAAAGCGCCGACCCGATTGTAAGCAGCCGTGCAAACAACATGCTGGGCTGGTTAAACGGCGATGACCTGGCCAGCTTGAAATTCTGGATCGAGAGAATACCCGAAACACATCACAACGCCCCGCCCGAAAAACTGATGAAGCCCGTGATGCAAGCCATTCTGCAAATCATTAAAACCCAGGGTGCCGATGGGTTGAAACCCGCATTTCCGGGGTTGGGTAAATTGCGTATCAGCCTGGCGAACTGGCACACACTTGCTCATGCGCTGGGTAACGCGCCGGCAAACAGGGCACCGCAAACTGCTGCAAATCCATCGGAAAATCTCACCGTGGAATTTATGCACATCTTGACCCGCCAGTCAGCAGCAATTTCGGCCATGGCACCCAAAGGCATAAGCACAGCCCTGGCAAGCGGCAAACCGATGCAAACCCAACGGCTTTATCAGGAGTTCCATCAACACCTCATGCGCTATCTCACTGCACTTGATGGTCAAAAAACGCCCCCAATACTGCGCAATATTCTTACCGTGAAATCCGACGGAATTGACATTGCCCTGTCAGGCATGGTGTTGGCCGTTTCACGGGAACAAGGTTCAGTCACTGCGAACATCGGGACAAGCAAATACTGGATCACAGAGCATGGTCGCGGCGCAGTAACGCAACAGCCCCGACATGGTCCGAACGTTTTTCAGGTGCATTGGCATGACGGCTCGTTTTTCACCGGTCAGTCGAGCACTCCCGGAAATTTCAACGTCGATGGAGTATTGACCCGCATCAGCAGGGAACCCTTGCCCGCTGGGTTTACAAATTTTCTGAACACGGGGCGCTCCCTGTGTCTTAGCAAATTTACCGGGCTGGCTCTTGAAGAACAATCCTGGACAGCAAAAGGTATTTTCAGTGGCAAGCAAGTGCTAAAAGCCAACGGTTTGATTGACGCACTTTTGGCAATGAAACAAGGCGTAATTGTCGACCAAGCGTTGAATCACGAATTGCGGATTGAGCACGAAATAAAGGATGGCAAACCCGTTTCATGCACAGTGAGCGTTGTGGAACAGCATCGCCACACCGAGATGAAGTTCCCCTATTTTCAGGTAAGCGATCCGGCGAAGCTGCAAACTGGATTAAACAATCCATGGGGGGTCGCACCGGTCATGAGTAAAGTCGAATCACTCCAGCAAATCAACTGCCCTCCATTTGGAATCATCGACTTTTCAACAACACTGCCATGGAATGAGGAAACGCAAACCCTTCAGGGAATGGGAGAAATCAGGGGATCTGGGCTCATCAAATTCAAATGGGCAGGACACCTCACACCAAAAGGATTGTTTCCCGACGGTAGTTTGTACCTGGAAAAACAAAAAACCCCGGCCATTGTTTTCAATGACGAGAAACGTTCATCCAACATTCCTGTTTCCCTTTTGCCCGTCATGGCAGACCTTCTGGGTCATCGTTTAAACGGCAGTTATCCGTTCTCACCCGTCGTCTGGCACGACCCCGACCGTTGGCCAATACCGGGCTTTGAAGGGTTTGTGAACCAATATACGTACCGTAACCTTGTTTTTTCAGGCTACTTGACCTCCACGGGCCGTGCAATCGGCATTCTTAGCGAAACAACCGAGCCGGGGAGAGACCATTCTTCGGCATGGGCAGGTGCATTTTATGTGCGCCCCAGAAGCTTGCTGGATTACAGGCCTGTGGGGATAGACCAGCAGGAAGAACATTTGGCATGCGTTCCGCTGTCCGCCAATGAGGTGTTAACCCCACACGGGATTGTTCGCGAGTATTTGTTGACAAAGGAAAGTCAAAAACCCTGCGCAAGAGTAGACCGGGTCTATTTTTGTGGAGAAGGCCTGTCTTTCCGGCAAATTACACAAAGCCCCGAACTTACCTACGACAGCCCGAACCAAACGCGTTACCTCGTGGGCCTGGACTACGCACTTGATCAAAAACCAAAACACCTGGACATCGTGTTTAACCCCGGGGATGGTGGCAATGATTTCTTGGTGGTACGCCCTCTGGACTTCGACAAGCAAAGCAATTACCAAGAGCTGTACAGGGATTCCCTGGGCACCAGCGCAAGCTGGCTTGTAGTGAACAGGGAGTACCGCATGGTGAATATTCAATTCCCTTCGGGCGTGGAGTATTCCGGAAAAATCGAAAAACAGGATAACTTTTATCGTCCACGTGGGAGCGGGAAAATAATTTTTGGCGGGCTTTCTTTTACAGCGGACTTTGAACACAACGGGACAATCAGAGATCTCAAGGCGACGAACAGCGCAAGCGCTGACTGGTTGGCCGCAAACGCACAATCAACCAACAACCCGACTTTCACACTCAAGGATTGGGTTAAATTGATTTCAGATGGTCGCCTTGACTGGCAAAACGACCTGCTGGCTCACCTCCAGGTTCGAAATCTGGGCTCGTTTAAAAACAAATCAACTGTTTTCTCGCGACGCTGAAGATCAACAAGCCCTTGAACCGGCAAGGGCATTGAAATTAGTGAACCTGCTGAACAATTTCCGCAGCAATGGCTTGCCACACCGCATCCCACTGACCCACAGCGCTTGTGGCCTCAATGTTCAAATCCGGGTGTTTGGCTTTCATTTCCGCCATGATCACCGGAAAATCGTTTTTCAAATGACCGCCTTTGCCAAAGAAAATTGGTACAACCTGAATGTGTTTCACACCGCCCTGCGCCATACAATCCACGGTATCAGGCAGGCTGGGTTCCATCAATTCAAGAAAGGCAAGTTCAACCTGAACGTTGGGCAACTGCCCAAGCAAAATGCTTTGCAAGCGTTTCATGGGCTCGGCCCATTGTGGGTCGCGTGCGCCGTGGCCGAACAAAACAACTGCTTTTTTCGCGGTACTGCTCATCGATTCCTCAATACATTCAAACTGCGCCAAGGCGCTGGCTGGGAAACCCACCACAGGGCCGCCATGCCCACCACAAAGCCCAACAAACTGGGCAATGCTGCACTTACAAACGGCGAAAAACTGGCCACCATGCTGAGGTGTGAAAACAAATTATTCACAAGGTGAAAGCCTACGCCAATCATAATACCCGCGAACACCTTCACGCTAACGCTGCCCGACCTGAAGTGCAAGTAAGCAAATGGCAGGGAAATCATCATCATGATGAGAATGGCAAACGGATACATGATCTTCTTGGCAAAAGCCAAATCAATGTTGTCGGTTGCCTGCAGGTTGCTGCTCAAGAACCGGGAGTAGTTGTACAACTGCCAAGCACTCATGCGGTCGGGGCGCACGAACAAGCCGGTCAACAACTCGGGCGACAAATTCGAGGTCCAGCGCATTTCATCCAATTCCTCAAATACACCGGCCTCGATGGTCAAACCCGCTTTCGCTGCATTCGGATTGGAAACAGCCTGATCAAAGTAGCGCTGCTGACGCACCTTGTTCAAAATCCAGTCACCTGTTTCAGAATCAAACCGTGCGCTTTCCGCTCGAACCCAAGCCCGAATCCGTGACTCCGGATCCAGTTCGTAGTATTCCAGTTTCAGCAACTCACCCTCTCGGTTGAATGAATCGAAATTCACAAACCGCACTCGCGGTTCGACTTCAGGGGCGCTGTAAGTGTCTCGCATCCAGTAACCACTGCGAAAGTCGCGATCTACTTCGTAGCCCAGCGCCTTGGCGCGCATGGGCACCGCGGCACGCTCGGCCAACGGTGCCACGCCTTCACCAAACAACACGGTAATTACCACCACACCGGTTGCAATGCGCACCAGCATTTTCAACATGCTGGTGGTGCTAAGGCCAGCGGCGCGCATGGCTGTTAATTCACTACTGGCTGCAAGCTGAACCAATGCATAGATAGAACCTATCAAGGCTGCAATCGGTGCAATTTCATACACGCGGGCGGGCAAACCCAACAACACGGACACAAAATAGTAAAGCCAACTGGTGCCGGGCAAACTCAAGCGATCCACTTCGGCAATCAGGTCGAAAAAGGCGAACAAACCCACAAATGCCACCATCACAAAACTGATGGCTTTGTACAATTCACTTCGAAAATAAACCAACAACGAATGGGGCACAGTGAAGGGCTTGGAAACCGAGGAAGACACTTTCATTTCCCGATCTCCTGAGTTGACACCACATCTTGCAGGTCAAGAGCACGAACAGGCCTTCGCCAGGCGAACAAAGAGGCACCTGCGGGCCTGTTGCGTTTCAGGATCAACAAATAAAACAGCAGCAACACGCAAGCATGCGGCAACACAAGTGCCACCCAGAAGTTCAGGGTTTCCTTGGTCACCATGCTTTGGGTCACCGACACAATATTGCTGTAAGTAAGGTAGATGAGCAGGGCAAACAACTGGTTTAGTGAATTGCCCCCGCGCGGGTTCACAAAGGCCAGCGGAATGGCCAGCAAGCCCAGCGCCAATGCCGACAAGGGCAGGCTGATCCGCCACAGCAACTCACCCTGCGCAGCGGGCGAGAAATCGGCCACCAACAAATCAACGCGGCGGTGCTGCAACTGAAAGCTGGGTACTGCGCCCAGCGTGTTGTCAATGGCCAGCCCGTAAGTTTCGAATTCGGTGGTGCTAAAGCGCTCGCCATTGCCATCCAGCGTGGCGCGTCGCCCACCACTAAGCACCAAATAAGGTTGGCCGTTGGCATTGACTTCCACACTGCCGCGCCTGGCCGACACCACAGTGCGAGTGTCGCCTTTGGCATCCACCACGAATACATTTTCAACCTGCTTGGTTACTTCCGATTGGCGCTCAACGAAAAATACGCGATTGCCCTCGCCCGATTCCCGAAATTGCCCTGCGCTCACTTTGCTTATATCACTGCGCTTGGCAAAACGGTCTTTGGCAGCATCCAGTTCGGCCTTGGCCCAAGGGGTTAGCCACACTGAACACGCCATGGCCAAGACGGTCAGCGGAACGGCAAAACGCAACACGGGCCGCATCAGGGAAAGCAATGAAACACCCGATGCAAACCAAGCGGTCATTTCCTGTTCCTTGAAGGCACGCGACACAACGCCCAACACGGCAATAAACACCGTGATGACCAAGGCGGCAGGCAGGTATTGAAGCCCGCCCAACAAAATGAGCGTGAACACTTCGGCGTTGTCGACCTTGCCACCCGCCGCTTGCCCCAAAGTGCGAACCAGTACGGTGGTGACAATGATGGTGAACAGGGCCACAAAGGTGGCACCGGCCGTTTGCGCGAAATCTTTTCGAAATGTGGATCGAAACAGCATGCAATGCAGGCGGGCTGCGCTTTGACTCGCGAACCCAGCTTGTTAATAATGGTAGATTGTCGCATGCATTCGTTTTGAATGGTCGAGCATCAATCGCAAGAAGGAACACCATGACAACCACACCTGCCACGCCCAAATCCAAAAAGCCCAGCACACCCCGCGCAACCAAAAAAGCCACACCCATGCCACCACCCATGTTTTCGTTTAAAGCAGGCTCGGGCGACGTTGCAAAAGTAACTGCCGGCGGACCAGTTCCAGCCAAGGGATGTGACGTGGCCGTGGTCGCAGTGTACAAAGGTGGCGAATTAAGTGCAGCGGCCAAGCGCGCTGACATTGACACGGATGGACTGGTGGCCAATGCCTGCAAAACCGACAAAAACCTGGGCAATTCCGGCAGCTGCCGCGTGGTGTTCAATACCGCCAAGGCCGGGGCACCGGTGTACGTGCTGGTGGGGCTGGATGAAGCCGACAAACTGGACATGAAAACCGTGCGCAAAGCCACAAGCGGCGCCTGCGACGCGCTGAAGGGTTTGAAACCAGGCAAAGTATTTTTTGCATTGAATCAGGAAGTGCCGAAAAAAAGCAGTGACAAAGAAATTGCTGCCCTGTGTGCACGCACCATCACCGAAAGTTTTTACAGCTTTTCAGCCTGTAAAAAGCAGGATGAAGACGCGGTTGCCCCGCCCGCTTTCGAGCTGGCCTGCACCAAATCAACACAGGATGCTGTTGAAAAAGGCGCAGCCATTGGCCATGCCATTGGCAATGGCATGCAATTGACCAAAGACCTTGGCAACCTGCCGGGCAATATTTGCACCCCCAACTACCTGGCTGAAACAGCCAAGGCACTGGCCAAACAATACAAGCTGGGCATTGAAGTGCTGGACCACAAGAAAATGGAAGCCTTGGGCATGTTCAGCCTGTTGTCTGTGGGCAAGGCATCCAGCGAACCGCCAAAACTGATTGTTCTAAAATACAACGGCGCAAAAAACCCCAAGGAAGCACCTGTAGTGCTGGTTGGCAAGGGAATTACCTTCGACACCGGTGGCATTTCATTGAAGCCAGGTTCCGGCATGGACGAAATGAAGTACGACATGTGCGGCGCAGCCAGCGTTCTGGGCACCATGAAAGCCGCTGCCGAATTGAAGCTGCCCCTGAACCTGATTGTGGTGGTACCCACCGCCGAAAACATGCCGGCAGGCAATGCCAGCAAGCCTGGCGACGTGGTAGTTTCCATGAGCGGCCAAACCATTGAAATTTTGAACACCGACGCAGAAGGCCGCCTAATTCTGTGCGACGCCCTAACTTATGTAGAGCGCTTTAACCCCGCCGCCGTGGTCGACGTGGCCACACTGACCGGTGCGTGCATTGTGGCGCTGGGCCATGTGAACAGTGGCTTGTTCAGCCCCGATGACAACCTGGCCGATGAACTGCTCAAGGCTGGTCAAAACGCGCTGGATACCGCATGGCGCATGCCCCTGGACGAGGAATACCACGAACAACTGAAAAGCAACTTTGCCGACATGGCCAACATTGGTGGTCCGCCCGCGGGCAGCGTAACAGCAGCCTGCTTCCTGCAAAAGTACACCAAAGCCTACAGCTGGGCCCACCTGGACATTGCGGGCACAGCCTGGCATTCCGGCAAAGCCAAGGGTGCCAGTGGTCGCCCTGTGCCCATGCTGGCCGAGTTTGTGATGAAGCGCGCGAAAGCCTGAGGGTGTTGAATTGACCCGTATCGACTTTCACTTGAATGTTTCAGACCACCTGCTGTACACCTGCCGGTTGATCCGCAAGGCGTACGGCAGTGGGCTGAAAATCGTGTGTTACAGCACACGGCCTGAAGTGCTGGAGAACCTGGACAAACTGCTGTGGACTTTCTCTGAAGAAGATTTTCTGCCCCATGTGCTAAGTGGCCACCCTGGTGTGGCCGACACGCCCATTGTGCTGACCGACAAAGCCGATGACATTTCCCACTACGATTTGCTGATTAACCTGGACGAACAGTGGCCACCGTTTTTTGCACGGTTTGAAAGGCTTGTGGAAATTGTGGGCACCGATGAAAGCAACAAAGCACTGGCTCGTCAGCGTTACAAGTTTTACAAAGAACGCGGTTACCCGCTTAACACATTTGACCGGGCCACAGCTTGAGGAAAACCAAACATGAGCGAACACTTTGACGGCGGGCCGCCCTTGCTGACAGAAATCATTGAATCGGGCCTGCAGGAAATAGAAAAGTCTACCGGCGCACGCGCAGGTGGACTGTCGGACCCACAAATTGAAATTTTGCGCGCCCAACTGCCCGAACTGTTTGAGCGCGCCCTGCTTCGAATCAAACCCCAGCTGATGCAGGAATTTGAAAAAATTGTGCTGGATACGCTCAAAAAGTAAACGGGCTTTAAACGCAGCCAACAAACAGCTACAGGTACGCCAAGCCACCCGATTCAGATAACCCGAAATGGGGCTGCCGGGTGTGTTCCCCACGCCTATTATTCATGGAAGGAAATTGAACCTTCGGAACACCCATGAATAATCCCGGTTTGCAGCCAGCTTCTTTCACACGCAAGGTGTTACACGCCATGTGTTTTGTGTTGTGTGGTGTTGTACCGCTCGCCGTGTCGGCCAACAGCAATTCTTCTGGCAAGCGAATGGCCGAGGCTTCCATACAGGATTCGAATCCCGATGGCGAACAGGCCGATCAACCCGCCGATTTCAAAAACAAACTTGCCACACGGCGCATCTCGGAATACGCCAGCTTTGACCGGGCTTTATTCGACCGATCATTCGATGTGGGCTACACCATGGCCTACACACAAGCTGATTCAGCCTTGTCGGTACGGGATTTGCAACAGGGCGTTTTTGTGTCCACCGGTTTGGGCAACAAAACCGGCATCAGCTTGAGCATGGACCGCGGACGCACTAACTTTTACGACACCACTGCGGGCACGCCAGAACCGCTGGGTAAATCGCGCAGTTCAACAAACACACTGACATTGAACCATCTGTTGCTGCCGGAAACCCTAAGGCTGCCACAGCTGGTGGGCAGCCTGAACCTGGGCACCGGCAGCCAGGACGGTTTGGGGGTTAAAACCCGCGGTGTGGGGCTTAGCACCAGCCGCACTTTGGAATCGGCAAGCCTGTTCGGCTTTTTTCAGTTTGGCCAATCCCGCAGTGATGGCAACAATTGGAACAGCAGCCGCAGCGTGGGCGTGTCGTATTTTTTAACCGTGAACCACCGCCTGGCCGCTGGGTTGGGTTACTCGTTGAGCAAATCCTCTGCCAGTTTAAGTGTTCCATCCACCAGCGCCACACTGGTGTACCGCCTGTTTCCTGAGTGGGTGTTGCGAAGCACCGCAAGCCAGGTGATGGGGGCGAATGAATCCAGTTCACTGGCATTTGACCTGACCTACACATTCGAACCATGAAGTGTTTGTGGAGTTGCCTGACCATTCTTCTGGGATTTTTCCCTTTGACTGGCCATGCAAACCAGGAGCCACCAAGCTGGCACCAGCACCGGTTCAGAAACATGGTTGAACAAAAACTCGACATGTCGTGTGGTGCAGCGTCGCTGTCTGCATTAATGATGTTTTACGCACGCGTACCCATCAGTGAAGCCGGTTTGTTGGCCTTGCTTGAAAAAACCGTGAATAAAACCGAAGAAGATTCTGTTATTAAAGACGGCTTTAGCCTTCTACACCTTAAAAAAGCGGTGGCCACCGAGGGCCTGGAATTGAAGGCTGCCAACATTTACAACGCCCAACTGGTGCGCTTTGGAAGCCCGGCCCTGCTACAACTTAAAACCCGGCAGGGCTACCACTTTGTGCTGTGGCACGGCAAGGTCAAGGGCCGCCACTGGCTTGGGGACCCATCCCGTGGCGACCTGTGGCTAAGTGACCATGAACTGGAGCAGGAATGGACCGGTATTGCTGCGTGGTTGTTTGAAAACGGCAAACGCCTTCCGCAAGCTTCCAAACAGCAACTTCAAGCCGCGTATTCAAGCCGCTAACATGGCGTAGCTACAGATAAGTCACCCATCGCATTTGAAACCTTTGATGTTGTATGAAGACATAGAAGACAGGAGTTAGACGCTTTGCAACAACGCTCCGATCTTAAACTTGAACAACTCAAAGGGGTTAACATGATTCGCATGAAAAACATCGCCGCTATTCTGGCACTGATCGGTAGCTTTGGCGCAGCCCACGCTTCCACCAACCTGCAAAAGGACAACATCCAGTTTATGGAAGATAAAAATCTGGCTGAAATTCAGGGGGCAAGCATGATCGACGATCTCATTGATGCAGCAAATAAGGTTGCGGAAAGAGGAAAAAGGCGCTCTGAATACGAGCACAAGCAAAAAGAACGTCGTAACGGGCAGAAATAAATTCACAATAGACTACCACCGGGAGTCCAAGCGATCTGGACAACCTAACCCAGTAGTGGTTTCAACCTGATCTGACAGTCCGGGGTTTTCAAGACCCTGCTGTCAGGTTTGTTCACATTTTTTTACCGCCCTGCAGTACCCCCTCTTTCAGTCAATTACAGCCTACAACGGTGTTTGTGTGCAACACGCCCTGCGCCCTGATGTGTTCGGTCATTTTTGCAGGGGGGATTACCCTGGAGCACCGTATTTTTATAACGCTCTGTTTTCACTTCAGGACCGCCTAGGAGACAACATGATTCGCATGGAAAACATCGCCACCATGCTGGCACTGATCGGCAGCGTTGACGCCGCAGTAGCTTCCGAAGCCCTACAAGTAGCCGACCAGGCCGCTGAACACAAGACCGGCCAAGCTTATGTCGACTTTCAAAAAGACGACATTGAATTCATGGGAGACACCAAGCTGGCTAACATTCAGGGTACTGGCGGTAAAATCAATGTCAGGGATGTAATTTGCATGCTACATTTTCCCGGTCATTCTTTCCGTAGCGGAAAAATCAGGAATTGTATTAAGCACTTCAATTTGAACCCCACCCTGTAATAGAAAAAAAGAAAATTCACGTTATCTGATCTGACAGCCTCAGTTGTGTGCCAAAAGAAAGACGGTCAGATCAGATCGGAACCAATACAAACTAAGTTTTGAACACCTGAACAGACTGTGTCAAATTCAAGGCCAGATCAGAAATTTGCTGGGCCACGTGCTTGTTTTGTGCAATGGCTGCCGTGTTTTCTTCAGTCATTTGGGCAACACGTTCCACGTTGCGGCTGATTTCCACACTGACATTGCTTTGCTCTTTCATCGACACGGTAATGGCCTGAATGGCCTCGTTAACGCGGTCTGCATTTGCCTTGATTTCGTCAATGGTTTCAGAAACTGAATCCGCCTGCTCAATGCCCTGCTGAACCATGCCAACGGAGTCATCCATCGACTTTGATGCCTGCTGGGTAATGCTTTGAATCTGGAATACCATGGTCGAAATGCGCTCCGATGAACCTTTCGTCTGCTCAGCCAACTTGCGAACCTCGTCGGCCACCACCGCAAAACCTCGTCCGCTTTCACCAGCTCTTGCCGCCTCGATGGCGGCATTCAAAGCCAGCAAATTGGTGCGGTCCGCAATGTCTGTAATGGTTGAAATAATTTCGGAGATCTCGTTCGATTGTTTTTCCAGTGAACGTACTGTTGCGGCACTGCCCTGCACCGATGATGCAATATTGCGGATTCCCTCCACCACAAGCCCCAGGGTCACGCTACCTTGATCTGCCGACTGTTTCGCCTGATGGGCCGTGTGCGAAGCCTCGTTGGAGTTTTCGGTGATCTGGCTAATCGACACGGTCAGTTCTTCAACTGCTGCCGCCATGGATGCAGTTGCATCGGCCTGCTCGGAAGCTGCATTGTTCATTTCATCCGACGATGTACGCACAGAGCCCGCACTTTCGGTCAGTGAAGAAGTCGAATTGCGAATGCCGTCAATCAGATTTCTCAAATTGGTCTGCGCTTTCGACAAATCCTTCAGCAACAAATCCACTTCGTCTTTGCCTGACACTGTGATCTGGCTGTTCAAGCGACCATCAGCCAAGGCATTGATGTGCGTGGAAGCGGTGGCCAGCTTGCGCTTGAACATGCGCGAGATGAAAAAGTTCAGGGTCAAGCCACTTACTAACGCAAACAGCGTAAGTCCAATTGTCATCCAGATTGATTGGTCGTATACCTCTTGACTGGCGGCCTGGCGCAACCTTAACAAGCGATATTCTTCAACCTCCACTTTGGTCAAGGTCTGGCGCATTTTGTCCATCAAGGGTTTGCCCGGCGTGGCATCGACCATGGCGTTGAAATCCTCGGGGGCCATATTGCCCTCAATCACCAAGCGCTTGGCATCAATCAAGGGATCCACCACAGTATTCAACCAGGTGTTGTAATGCGTATTGAACAATCGCAATTCTTCGGTAATCAGCACATTGTGCGAAGTCAGCTCGATGGCTTTGTCCAAGTGTTTGCGAACCAGCTCCTTGCCTTCGTTGTAGGGTGCCAGGTAGGCATCATCGCCACGCAACAGGAAACCTCGCTCGCCGGTTTCAATGTTCACAAGGTTTTCGCGCACTTCCAGCACATTTTCGATCACTTCATGCGTGAACTCGTTTTTGGCATTGGCATCCATGATCCGTTTGCTGTTGAATACACCCAAACCACCAACAACCACGCCCAAAAGGATCACGGTTATCAAACTGGCACTGAATTTGGCACTAATGGAACTCAACATGCGGCACCCCTCTTTAAACTGTCAATGACTTACAACATATCGTTGTATTTCTAAAAAATCCTCACTCAAACAGGGCTTGGTCAAGACAGCCACCCGGTTGGACGTACGCCTATTGTGCGGTAAGGTGGAATTACTGAAATTGGGGAATAAAGAGGCTTTCCTGCCCCAGACCAAACAACTCAAAGCCGGGACTACACCCGCAAACGCTATAATGCTTGGCTAAGCCATTGTTGACGTTGTCCATTTTCAAATACCACCGCCATGACCCTTGCCAAAAGTTTCGACCCGAATGCCATTGAATCCCACTGGGGCCCTGAATGGGAGCGCCAAGGCCACGCCAAGGCCACCACCGTGGATGGCAAACCCGACTTTTGCATTCAATTGCCGCCGCCCAACGTAACCGGCACGCTGCACATGGGCCATGCGTTTAACCAAACCATCATGGACGGGCTAACGCGCTACTACCGCATGCGCGGCCACAACACCTTGTGGCAACCCGGCACCGACCACGCAGGCATTGCCACGCAAATTGTTGTAGAGCGCCAGTTGGCTGCCAAAAACATTACCCGCCACGATTT